>VTLG01006247.1_pt1 | contig 18865 bp, 4 predicted proteins | sample 4694571 | NCBI WGS metagenome assembly VTLG01 (sample SAMN12604809, study PRJNA352737) | marine metagenome | biome: ENVO:00000447; feature: ENVO:00000209|ENVO:00000569|ENVO:01000036; material: ENVO:00002151; isolation source: viral sequences binned using virsorter ...
CAATACCATTTCCAGTGGTATCAAAATCACCAGTCTGGAAATATATTCCTTTTATATCTAGGAAACCTTTTGTACCACCTACAAGATTATTAATTATTGTCGCATCTGGAATGAAAGTAAATGATCCTTCTGGTGCATTACTGGTTTCACCACCTAAATCATGGAAACCAAAGAATCCTTTTTTATTATTACCTGAACCTGCACTTGTATTATAGTTAAATGCAACACCTCGATCAGTATTTGTATCAACATTTGAAGTAACTGTTAACTGAGTTGTAGTTGCAATCCCACCGACTTGAACAGATCCATTTATTGTGATTAACTTCTCACCTAAATCATAAGTTGCAATTGTTGTTCCAGAACCTATATTAGTTCCAGCGATACCATCTCCAGTGTTAATACCAGCAGTCGTATCAACTTTAATCGTGCTAACACCAGCAAGAGCTGTTGCCATGACAGTTCTTGTGCTTGTGGTAACTCCAAGATTAATTATTGGATCATTAAGGTTAACTGTGAATGAATCAACTGTTGTAGTTGTTCCATCAACTTGTAAATCACCTTTAACAATAACTGTACCCTCGTTACTTAAACCATCGGGAAATGGGTCAATGAATAATAGATTACCAGTATTAGGTAATGTTGAAATAACATTTGATGAGATACCAACACCACCAACTCTTGCATCTAGTGCATGGAATACACCACCAGTTTGATGCATATCTCCTTCAAAGGTTGATATTCCTGTTACTCTAAGGTTACGTATGGTTGCCTCATCTAGAAATAAATCATCAGCAACATGTAAATCACCACCTACAAATAAGTCACTAATAAAAGTACCAATACCCGTAAATGTCGATACACCAGTAACACCTAAATTACCACCGATATTAACACTCTTCTCTACACCAACTCCACCTTCAACTACAAGGGCACCATTATCTTTTGTAGATGAATCTGTAACATCTGCCATGATAATTGATACACCATCGGCATATGTCCAATCAGCACCAGTTACTTGTACTCTATCAGTTCCGTTCTCATCATATTCAATTTTTGCATCTTTACTATCACCAAAGGTTAAGAATATGTCATCTCCAATTACTACCTCACCTGATCCATTTGGTTCAAAGAAAATATCTCCGTCTGTATTCGTGGATGAAAGTACGTTTGCGTCTAATCTTAAATTATCTACGTTCCATTGATCTACTTTTCTATTCTGATCAACAATAGCAACAAATCCATTTGCAGCAGTTGATGCGTTAGCAGCACTTGCAACTGAACCTGCTACATTACTTAATAAATCTGTAAAATATCTACCACCAACAACCTGTGGATTTTCTCCATTATCTCCAACAAATAATCTATCACCACTATTACCTTGAGTACCTCCTCCACTGAGGGTTACACCTAGTTCACCAAATTTTAAAGATGATGGTGCCGATGTACCAGTCGATCTTTTTATTCTTATAAAACTCGCCATTTCAGAAACTTCCTCCGTTTATGTCCAAATTCTGGGCTGCACCTGGTGTGCACTCAAGTGTTCCAGTCCACTTCTGAGTGGTACTGTTATAAACTAAAATCATTCCATTTTGTGGATTAGACGCATCCACATCACTTAATTCACCGATGGTTCCTGCACCACTACCTGCTAATGAGGATGTAACCTTAATAGCATTTTGTTGTCCTACTCGTACTTTAATTTCAGCCATGTTGATTTATATTATGCAGTTGGAATTTTAGTAACTCCAACATTTACTAATACTGACCCTTCTAGAACTTTAGTTCTTTCTCCAGCACTATCTTTAATAACAACATCATAAACATACCTACCAGTTCTAAAAAAACCAGAATTTGTAAGTTCTTGAGTTTTTGTAGCAGACATTCCTAATCTAATCTTTCCAGCAGCTGCATTAGTGATGGTTGCGTCAAAACCCTCTCCCTTTTTAGCAGCAGGATGTTTTCTAATTGATGAAGCAATAGTAAAACCAGTTAAATTTGTTGGTGAGTTAGTCTCAGCATTCTCTAAAGTAAAGATCTGAGAAAAGTCAGATTCAGTGCTTAAAACCAGATTGCTAGTATAAACTGCCATTTAGAAACAATATCACGATCTAAGATATATTTATATTTAAAGTATCTCGTCTATTTTGATACTATTTGTTTAAGTAAAAATTTTATTTCTTCAATATCTTCTTTTATCTTGTCAATCTCTTGTCTTTCAGTCAATTTCGCATTCTTCATCTTTTTGTATTGTGCAAACCCATTATCATCGGTATTAATAATCGCACCAGTTTTTTCATCCCGATAAAGGTTATGATGATCTTTTACAGGTATCATGCTAATGCTATTGTACGTAAATCTTTGAATTTTGGTGCTTTTGCCTCATTAGAACCACTCATTACAATTTTTATTTTATATCCAGTAAATTCCTCTAGGTTGTCAACACTGAATTGATATTCTTTAAATTCATCATTGAGACTTGGAGAAACAAAAGCATCTGGTCTACCACTATTTTTAGATGGATCAATAACTTGATCACCAAAACCATTACCATCAGTATCAGTTAAATTATCAAAACCAGGAAATAGAGTGTATGTCAACTCTGTATCTGTTCCATCTGCTCTAGTTAATTGATACAATACTCTAAAGTCAGCAGAGGCATCTTTGTATGCTGCTATCAAAACTTTAAGAGATGTTGCTGGATTTTTTAAATTGACTTGATTACTTATGTAAACTGAAGCATGAGGATCACCAGATGTTTTGTTTGATCTATCATCTTCAACATAATTTAAAATTGGTTTGTTAAGTCTTGATCTTTGATAAATTATAACTCCATTTTGAGTATCAACCACAGGAGATATGTTTACAGATTCAGTTGACATGGTTATGCCTAATGTAACTGATCTTTCTAATGGAAGACTTGTTAGTCTGTTTATTTCATTAACTCTTGAGCATAACAATCTAGGTGTTGATAGTTCATTTTCATTATCTAAGTTAATATTCTCAAATCCTTGATCTAAGAAAGAAACTTCACTACCACCTGCACTTGTTCCAGATACAGTTCTTATCTGTGTTGTTAAGTTAACAAAATTATTTGGAATAAGAGTTGCAAACTGAGGTATAATAGTGTCAAATTGATAGTTTTGTGATGCAAAAATATCGTTACCACCAAGATTTGCTTCATCTTTGAAACTTACTTGTGTGTCACCAGAGGAGAGAGCACCTCTATCAATACTTAGATAATAAGAATCAATATCTCTTAGATTATTGATTGCTATTGGCATTGATGCCATATCATGATCAGTGTTTATTTCTCTTAAATCAAATCCATTTAATTCATATTTAAATGCTCTCTCACCAGTGTTATGAGTTTGTGGGATTGTTCCATCCACTCCTCTTGTGCCAATACCTAGTTGATTTGTTCCAACACTTGAGTAGTAAATAATTTCAGCACCTACTTTTACGTAACCTTTAGATGTTGATATACCAGCATATGTAGAAAATTCTGATGTGCTTGCGACAGATATTACTTGATCATTAAGTTCAAGGTTATCTGTTAGTAATACAGAATTTGTATCTGGTTCAACATCAGCAAGTGTTACAAAATTATTATCAGCTTGCATTCCATGATTGAAATGATCTACCTGAATTACATTACCTGTATACTTATCATCGTATGTTGCTGATGAAAGTATTGTTGTACTTGCAAGAGATACCTGTGAACCACCACTTGTTACAACTAATGGTTGACCTGTTGTAAATTCTTCACCTTGAACATTCTTTAGATAAAGTGTACTCTTTCCAGATATTGAAGTTACACTAATCGTTGCTCCAGTTCCTTTTTTATCAGATATAGAAGATGTTGTTATACCTAGAACATCACCTACAACGTAACCTGAACCACCAGTGTTACTTGTTACATTTGCAACTATAATACCACCAGATGCATTCGTTTCAATCGTTGCTGTTAAACCACTTCCTTTACCGATGATATTATATAAAGGAACATTTGAATAAGTTTGACTTGGTTTATATCCAGTTCCGATTCCAGTAACTGTCATAACTCCGACAGGACCACCTACATTTTCAATATAACCTTGTATTGCAGTTGATGATGTAGAGTCACTTACTTGAACTCCATTTGTAATCAATCCGTCTGTATCAGTTGTTGTAATGATACCAACTTTTAATTTTCTTGGTAATGTTTTTATTGAATTTGGTAATAATCTTTCTATATTTCCAGATTTTGATTCCATCTTGGAATTGTAGAAAAATACAGTTCCCTCTTCTTCAGTAAATTCTGCTTTATAAAGTTGGAATTTTAAATCTTCATATTGGCTTGGAGTCCAAACAGAACCATTCTGTGATTTAAATAAACTACCACCAATATATTGTTTTGTAACTATTACACTTTCTGCATCTGGGAGAGTTTGAGTATTAACTGTTCTTTCACCCATTCTAGAAATCCAAACTTCATAATTTATTGATTGTGTTACTCCTAAAACTAATGCATATTCTTCACCACCTTCAAGATACACAGGTGATGGGAATGTTACTCTTGTTGCTGCCTCACCATTATCTGAAACATTTATATCATTCGGATTAACAACTGCACGAGCAAAATCTTGCACTAACTGACTTGTAGGTGTACCTAGTTCAGTTGTTCTAATTTCAACCGTTAAATTTTCATTTGGATCTTTTGTTGCAAAAAATAAATCTACTGATGTTAAAAATGCACCATTTTGATCTACTCTAAATGTTTGTGATAATGGGTCTACTCCAACAATATTTCTACCTGGATATGTACCCAAAGGTGATTTACTAGGTCTTCCCTTACCATGAGTCCCTGTACCAAAACCACCATTTCTACCTGTTCCTGTATTTGCCTGAGATTTACGAGCTGCTCTCATTTTCTTTCGATAAGCCTGCACAGACATCTTTTGATAACCACTAATTCTAAATCTATTTGTTATGACATGTCTTCGACCACCACTATATCTTCTATAATAAACAGGAGGTGGAACTCTCACTGTAATTGTTGTTGATTTAATTGTATTTACAGTTCCATTTGTGACATATTCTGTTTGAGCATTACTGATTAATGCTGATCCAATATTAGGATCTTCTTTTGTTGGACTTGATGTTAATGTAAAGGAACTAGTTCCTGTTTTAAATCTTAATGATGGTGTTGGATCTTTGAGTGGATCTTCAATAAAAAATGTTCCATATAGATCACCATAAGTATCAGATACTAATCTGACATTAGTTACTTCTGCTTGAGCACCACTTGATTGACCAAGTAATGTAACTTTTCCACTAGCTGGGATATATCCATAATACGTTCCTTTTGCCTCATCCGCAACAGCATTAACATCAACATTTAAAACTGTTGATGATGCTGAATATGAAGTTCCTAAACTAGATGATGTATCAAAAGGATTTGCATTGAATGTAAGTGATGGTGAATTAATATCTCCTTTTTTATGATCAGGTTGTGTGATTCGGAATATTGCTACTCTTTTACCATCTTTTAATGCCTCTACGTTCTCACCTTTTGTAAATATACCATTTATCATTGATATTTCAATCAATTTTGGTAAAAGATTAATACCACTTGTATTATCAAAAAATGGATAAAATCTTGTAACAGGTCTAAGACCATCTACATTAAATGCAACGTTTCTTGATCTGATATGAGTATCAGGTTTTGAACTTACTTGTTTTTTCTCAACATATGTACGTGCAACAGATCCAGTAATTGTTTTCTTACCACCAGATATATTGATATTTCTAACCCATGTATCATTAGCAGGATCTAAAGCAATTGTTCCGTTAAATCCAGTTAGATTAAATGGATTAACATTTTCAACCCTTGATGCTAATTGATTACCTAACCAATTTACTTCTTGATAATCTAATGTTATTAAGTCACCTGTTTTTCTGACATTTGAATCTAAAAGAGGTAGATTTGTTGAAAAATCAGCAGTATCAGAATTAATGGATGGATCTAATGCTAATTCTGGTTTGATTGACCAAAAATTAACAGGTGCTATAAGTTCATTATCCTCTGTATTTACCGTAACATTACAATCATCATCGTCTGTGTCTATTAAATTAGTATTTTTAAAATCATCTACAAAAAATCCAGTTTTAAATCTTGATAATCCATCTGCATCTTGTATCTGTAATGTTTTTGTATCGAGTTCAAGTAAACTTAAAGATGATGTGACTTCTAAATTTTCAATCCTATCTTCTAATTTACCAATATCTTTCATTGTAAATCTGACATTATCAACCATTTTGACAATAGCATCATCAGGATCATAAAGATATGCAGGTAGTTCAATTGATCCCAATTCCATAGCATTATTCAATGTATCTGGTGCTTGAGGATTAATATTTGATTCACCCATTAAAACAGATACTATTCCTTGACTATCTAAAAATACTTTGTCTATTCTTGGAAGATAGAAATTGTAACCAATAATAGAACTTTCATTAGGTGTAACTATTACTGACGGATTATACAATGAACCAAATGTCCTACTTTCAAATGCAAATGGTGATACAGAACCACTATAATCAGAAACTCTAGGTCTAAAATCTATCGTATCTGATGCTCTTAAATTATTTTTTAAATGTGGTATATCTTTTCCAAATCTCTCTTCAGAGTATGAATTGACTGTATAAAAATCACCCCTATCATTTGATGGAACTTCATATTTGTCGAAAATAACTAAGACTTTTCTTGATGGTGCAGGGAAATTAATTTTTCTTACTATACGAGAATAATCATAAAATTCTTCTCTTTGACCTTTATCTAAAGTAAATCTATTTGTAATATTTGAATTATTACCAATAACAATATCTTGTAAAGTGCTTGAAATATTTGATTCTTGGAAATTAACAACTTCACCAATTAAAAATTGAGTTGATGATAGAACTGATATTTCTATTTCAGTAGCAGATACTTGACCAACTATCTGTGCAACAGCACCCGTTTCCGATCCAACTATCCTTTCACCTAAAATAGTTGATGTGTTTAAAGACAATCCAGCAGGAAACGTAAATTTATCTAATGTCGGTGCGTTTACATTTAATGATTCATATACACCGATTATCTTAACAGCATCTGGGCAATTAAGTGATATTTCTCTATCTTCTACTCTTAAACCATAAGCAGATGATTGATCCATGCCAGTTAAAGCTGTATTAATTCCAACAGCAGTTTTTTCAACATTTATTTTTTGACTTCTTACATAATTTTTTTGTTTGCTCTTTAAAGATTCTTTTTTCAGAGTTGTGCTTACAACAATATTACTTTGACTTGCAGTAAGACCATTTATTGTAACTGATTGACCATCATCACTTAAAACAAATTGATCTGAGGTTAGAGGTTCAATAGTTCCATCACTATAGTGAACAGAATATCTTTCTTCATCAAAAGATTCATAAAAAGCACTTGTTATTCCACTTGCTGATAAATCAAATGTACACACTCCACTTCCATCAGTGGATTCACCAGTTATATTTTTTCCTACTAAGAGTGTTGATGATGTCAAATCAACATCTGATACATTTTTATTAGTTATTTCTGCATACAATCCCTTACCATCTTCCACATCAATGTTTGGTACACCAAAGGCAAAAGTTGTGCTTATTTTTGTAGAATTTAATGAACCATTACATATACCTGTGATTGATGGCACTGCAGATAATGTTGCACTTAAACCATCACCTGATATTGTTTCAATACGATTAAATCTTTCAATTGTTTCACCTTCTGGTGTATATCTTAGAATAGTTCCAGTGCTGACTCCTACAAAATTAAAAGAACCATTCGTTGTTGCACCTGCACCAGTTATAGTAATTTTATCAGAATTACTAAAATTAGGTGATATGACTCTTTCAAGTACAGTATCGGCAACAAAATCAGAGGCATATCCTGATATTGAAGATGCATCTTGATAAACAGATTTTACATCTTGTATACCAAAAGTTTTGACACTTTTAACTGATCTAATAAATGATGTATCTTCATTTACTAAAAGTTGTTCACCTGCCATAAATTGACCTGTAACCTCACTTAAATGCATGGTAGTTGAACCATTTGGTATAATGCTTACAAATCCAGTGGCACCACTACTTACACCTCTTACAAACGATCTATCGGGTATTTCAGAACTAGTTGCACTTTTGTTTAATTCTATTTTTGTAAAGATTTGAATATCGAATAAATGTAAATCCCATGTTGTTGTATCATTAGAATATGATGCATCAGAGACTGCAAATGAATATACTCTTGCTTTACCAATTAAATTACCTGTCCCTGCGGTATCTGAATTAGTCCTTTTATTATAAAGTTCAATAAATCTTGTATCGTCATTTATGTTTGGAGCTGGCACACCAAAAACATTGTTTACTTTAAAATTAGTTCCCATTTGATATGGAATCAAAGCAGAATCAACAACCTGTTTGTCTCTTGGTTTGATAACATCTATAGTTTTTGAAGATACTAGTGCTACATCATAACCTTTAACATATGCTTTTCCTGAAGATACTTTGACACACATAATATCATCACTTGGTTCATTGCCATTTTCTGTTGTTTCTCCTGCTCTATAAACACCATCTCCAGATATACCATCATTTAAAGAATCTAGAACATCAATACCAAACTTATTTAATGTATAGTTTCCTGATTCTTCAAAAGTTCTCTTAGCAAAGTAATCTCTAATTAAATTATATTGAGTATCTTGATTGAGTACTTTAATTTCACCCTCATCTAATCTTATGAGTTCTATGAAGTTAGTATCATTTAAGTCAGTTAATGCTTTCTTTGCAAGTGTTGTTTTAATTTTTAATCTATCTGCACCTGGTGCTGCATAATTAGAGAATCCCCTTGCATTATCATATAAACTATCATCATCCTTCGCTGTTATTAATTGTTCGTCTATGTTTAAACCAACTCTATAAGAAGGTAAATTATCATATGGATCTAAAACTATTTTATCAGTTGCAACTTGAACGAATTGACCTCTAATAAAATAAACTCCAGCGGATATAGCAACTGCTGATCCTGTTTCTTGACCAAAATTAATTAATTTAAGAACAGTTTCACCTGCGGTGACTGCAGTATTTCCGTATGAAAATGTCTCTTCAACAATAAGATTTTCATTATCAAGTAATCCACTATCTACGTTATCGGGTCCTGATTGTAGATATTTGATATAAAGAGTTAAATCAGTTACATCAGGATTATCTTCTGGATATTGATAATTGTCTATAGTTACGATTGCTCCAGAAGTTTCTCCTCTTAGTCGTAAACCAATCAACTGATCAATATACAATGATACAGGAGTTCCTAGATGATCTTCAAATACTTTTATTGAATAGTAATTACTATCATACGCAATATTACCTGGTATGACCATTGAACCATCTTTGAACATATGTGTTCCAAATGATTCAAGTTGATTTTGTAATATAGATTGTAAAGTGCTTAATTCTCTTGCCTGTACAGGAAATCCTGGTTTAAAAAGAACTTTATAAAATTGATCATTAGGATCAAAATCATCATAGTAAGGACTTATATTTAAATTTGTTTTTTGTGCCATTTCTTAAAATTCCAAGATGATTTTGATGTCTTCTTTTTGTCTAGAATTCCTAGTTATAGTCGGTCTATTATCTAAGTATATAACATCACCCGACCCTTTATTTATCTCAGGATTAGCAAGACCATTTTCAAAGTTAACTCCTAAAGATATTACTTTGTTCCCTGTTGGATTTGTACTAATACCACTGAAATTTTGATCCACTGATGCACTAAATCCACTAGTTGGTGCAATTATTTTATCAGCACTTGACTCAAATGCTAAAACTCTTGATTCTGTGGTAATCCCTGCATAATCAGTTTGATCTCCTGTTGTTTGATTAAAAACTAAAGATCTATCCTGATAGAATTTAAGCACATTCGTATCAGTATCATAAGAAACGATGTATCCTTTTGCTGTTCCTTGAGATACTGTTTGTTCAATTTTTTCACCGATTGTAGGTGTTCCTGTTGGTGAAATCAATTTAATCGCATTCACAGAGGAAAATTCATTTTGTTGGAAAATAGATGTAGAACCAATAGATGTTGGATTTTTAACTATACTAATTTGTGAAAATTTTGTATCTGTTGGGAAATCTTTAGTTGAGTCATCAAATCTCGCATAAACGAGTAACTTATCAGTTCCAAGTTCTTTATATAAATCAAATCCATGTCCCCTTGAGGGTGGTATAATTGGAATTAATTTTGCTCGTGTACTTGGATTACCTAAACTTCCTAAATCAACCATACCATAGGTGTAACCTTGTCCACCTGATGATACGTTAGTTTTAGTGATTTTACCTTCACTATCAGTATCAATAACAACTTTACCACCAACTCCATCACCGATTATATTAACCTCTACACCAGATTGATTTTGTGTATATCCAAAACCTTGTTTATCAATATAAACTTTTCTTATTTGGTTATTGTTAATAGTTGAGTCACCATTTTCCCTTACGGCTTGAATTTGTGTGGTTGCAGCAGTTGGCCAATTGCTAGGAACAGAAATATATTCAGTTGAATCAAATTTAATAATATCGTTTGGTGGAACAGTAAATAAGTATTTCCAGATATATCCATCTCCACTTTCTCCTGCTCTTGATGGTTCAAGATCTGTAAATACTGGTTCATCTTGAGATGCATTACCAGTCGTACTTATACCTGAAGATCCATTATCAATACAAATATAAACATCAAAATTTTGATTCATCACATAATAGTTTGCATCATATAATCTTGATGAACCTGTGATTGGTGATGGGTTTTTCAAACTATAGTCATGACGATACATCTCATACCTTGTACCCTGAGTCCAGTTTCTTCTTGATATTAACCTTCTTACATTGTCAGCAGTAACTTTCTTGCCGAAAGTCATAGTATCACCGACATGATTGGTATAATTAAAATTATCTAATGGGTTTGGTGTATCTGTATTCCAATTCTCACTTCTTCCAAAACCAACAACAGGTGTAGTTGGATTAACAAGTCCAACCACGACATAATATGAATTTGTAGAGTTATCTATTGTCTCTACAAAATTATTTGCATTTAGAATTCTAAATTGATCAGTTACAATTGCAGCCATATTATTAGCTTGTTTCCTATATTTATACTAGCCAAGATCCTTTCTTAGAGCACCAGAGTCTCTAAGTCCAAAATCTCTTCTCTGGATTGTTGGGTAACTTGAAATACCAGAGTAATGTGTTTTTCCTGTGACCCCTATTGAAATAGGATTCGCAGATCTATTTAAGTTTGTTAATCGACCCCATGAGAATCCACCAATTGCAGTTCCAAGACCAACAGAGGTATCTATACCAGTGGTATTTACCCCAGACATGATATTACATGTAATAATACCAACTCCTGCATTAAATTCATCTACAAAGTAGATATTATCAACACAAGTGGTTCCTGTTGAAACAATAGCACCATCACTGAAAACTGATGTTACCCCATGTCCAACTTGTGTATCAAAGATATAGATTGGATACCCAACCTTCAAATCAGTTATAGTCGCAGATGGATTACCTGAACCTGCTCCTAAATCTGCAGAAATTGTAAATTTAAGTGCAAGTGGATTTCCACCAACACCATCAGTCACTGCTATACCAATAATATCACCATCAAATCCTTCAACTGTGGTTATTAAATCAACATCCTCTTTATTTAGAGTTGGAGAAGGAGCAATAACTTGAGGTGGTTTTGTTTGAGTATATCCAAAACCAGGATTAGTTATAGTAATTGTATTTAGACGACCATTAGATATTGTTGCACTAGCGGTTGCTGTTGTAAGTCCAGTGGGTGGTGTAGTTGAAGTTGTTATAGCATAATAATTATTTGTTGCAGGTGCTGCGATGGAGATTGTCACCGCTGATCCCACATAACCATTACCCGCATTAGTTATATCTAATGATTGAATAGTTCCTGCTGCAGATACTATAGCTGTAAGTCCTGCAGCTACCAAGTCTGTTGATTCTACAATCAATCCACCAACTGCACCAACGTTTATTGTACCAAAATCTTCTTCGTAATTAAAGAATGATGCATTATCAAGATATAATATAGTATCTCCAATACCAACGTCAGATATTATTTTAGCAGTTGGATATACTAATGATTCTAATGAATCTCTTGATTTGAATATAAATTCACCATTTATTTTCTTATCTATTTTTTGTTTTGTCCAATGGAAAGGTTTGAAGTTTCTTTCATCTATTCCAATACCATTATATAAGTTTGTTTCAACTTCATCAGAAGCATTTATACCATAAATTACTCTTGATTTTTGTGTTGTTGTAATTCCAGAATTTTTTATTACTTGAACTGAGTCACCGACCTTTATTGTAGGTGCAACTGATGAACCTGCTGCAACTTGAACTGCGTCTACTCCCTCTGTTCCTTTATAGAAGAATATATCAATTATATCTGATGGATCTGGTGCTTGTGCAAATTCAAATGATGTTCCTCCATCAAATGTGTATGCTTCACCAGGATCTTGCACAACACCATTTATGAATATTAATAGAAGTGATTTAAGATCTAATAATGAGTTTTCTTCTTTTTCAAAACTAAGTAAATTTGCATTGTATATTAATGGGAATCTAGTTCTTGATCCATCTTGTAAATCTTTAATAGAATCTATAAAATCAAATTGACCAAAATTCCAAGATGAATATTGATCTGTAAATACATCCAATACCGTTAGTTCAAAATCAGTCATGGTTGTAACACCAACAGCAGTTACTAAACCTACTGGTTTGAAAACATCACCCAATTTAAAGTTGTAACCAGGATTTTCCAATACAAACTCTTTTATTGTAAACAATGTTGAACCTATACCAACACTAGTGTTTGAACTACCTACATTAACTGATATTGATGCTCCTGTTCCTGTATCCGTTGTGTTTCCAATACCTCTTCTTGATACACCTGTTATAGGTAAATTAGAATAAGATGGTGATGAAACTTGAATTTGTGGTTTTGTATATCCTGTTCCATTATTATTAATAGTAAATGATAGAACTCCACCATCACCTGCAACAGCAGATATATCTGCACTCGCACCATTACCACTTAAATCAGTAACAGCTACTGATACTGGATTTCTATATCCAGAACCAAATGTAAGGTTATGTAGATATTCAAATGCGGTTCCTGATCCAACATATGCATGTGATGTTGTGCTTGAACCTAAACTAATCGTGAAAGTTGTTGATGATAAAACACCAGTTAAACCAAAAGATCTATCATTTGCTATTGAAAGACTTGGATTAAATGTTAATCCATCTAATCTGACAAACTCATTGATATTACTGAAATCGTGATTTGATGAGGTTGTTACTTCTAATTCACCTGTTAAATTATTATATGATGCAGTGCTTATACCATAACTGCTTCCAGTAGTAGCAATGCCAACCACTCCGACTATCGCACCACTTCCGTTTGTAGTTGCTTTAACATTTGCACCTACTAATGGTGCCACACCTTCACCACCTGTTGAACCGAGTGATACAATAACACCTCCTCTAGGGAGTTGATTTTGATTCACATCAGTATCACTTATAATTAATGATCCATTTGATGATGTGATTCCAGTAAATATAACATTTGTTGCTGTGCCACCAATACTAGAGAAATTATAATTATTGTTTAAATTATTGAAGGTAGTTGGAGTTTGGAATATACCATTCAATAACAATATACTACTTCCTGTATTAATACCAACTGTGTCTGCTCCTCCAACCTTCACTCTATACGCCTGATCAGTGCCATTAAAACTATCAGATATGTCATCAAATACAAAGTTTGTACTATAATCTTGTCTTAAATAAACTCTACCATTAAATGTTGATCTAACAGGATCTAAATTTGAAGGAGTTCTACCTGATCTATTTGTACCTCTTGGTGCTTGAGTAAAATGAATTGTGCTATCAACAATATTATAACCACCTGAGAAGAGTCTAGTTGTATCCCCTGCAGTATGATTAGTTGCAGATGATCCTATGTAACCTCTATTTACTTCTAATATTTTAACACTTCCTGTCTCGGTGATAGGACCTACAGATGTTGTACCCAAACCAACATTTGTAATCTCCATGTATTCATCATTAATTTTTATGGTATCACCTGTATTAACTGAAGATATGCCTGTGACACTAAAAGTGGTGACACTATCAGAGATATTAAATTCTAATTCAGTTGTTATTGGAGTGAAAGCGATAGGTGATTGAACAACACCATCAATTGATAATAATGCTTTTTCATTCTTTTTAAACATTTCAAATTCATGGTTGTTACCTGAACCAAAACCTGAGAATGTTAATGCAATACCTGCAAGAGCATCTGCTTTAGTTTTTGCAACTTGAAAAGTATCACTTAATTTTTTGATTGCAAATAGTTCTGTTCCTGATGCTAATGCTCCACCCGCTGTTGTGATACCAGATACTGATGCACCTGTAAAAGTAGAACCAGGTGAATAAATTATTTTTTCACCACTTTCAAAGAAATGATCTGTTATAGAGAACAAACCAGTGGCAAGATTAAGAACACTAGAAGGATTGAAGTTTTTCTGGAATATTGGTATTGTGTTGTGTTGTAGAGCAAAACTTGTTTTATTTGATCTTGATCCATTTATGGCATCATACTGAGCTAATGATAATGATTCTGTCACCGTACCATATTGCAAATCTAATGGAATATTCAATAAATCAATATCCTTGTAAAATGCTTTATTTAATATTTGAACTTGAACATTGTTAGTTCCACCTGTATATTCAGGATCTGGGTGGAAATTAAAGTTTAGATCATTACCTTTGATAGTTGATGAGAATGTGCCTATACCTGATGTGCTACCTATTGATAAGAAAGGATATTGTGTTATATGTGTATCAGTTTCATTATTCACAACTAATACTTGATGCAGGGCACTAGTTGAACCACTTGAGACTCTAACTATGCTCTTAAAACTTGATATTTCTTCCTGTAGGAAGGATGATACTGTTGTTGCAGCAGATACATTTGCAAAGTTTGATTCAAATCTTAAAGTTCTTTCTGAACCATCAATTTGACCTGCAGACTTAAATCTATATGTGCTGATTCCTGCAGTGGTTGTACCTATACCAATGACCGATGATCTGACCAAAATTTCATTTGGTTCATCATTTTCAAATGAAAGTGAGAATACTCCAGTTGATATACCAGATATAAAAGTACCTATAAAGTTTGAGGTAAATGCTTCCTCTGTATCTGTGAAAAATTCAGATACAAAAGTATTTGTTCCATCATGAGTAGCATATAATTCAACAAAATTAGTTTCAGAAGTTGCAGGATCTTCAACTTCAACTGAGGCAAAAAATGCATCTATATTTCCAATATTTGCAGATATAATTTCAGATGTTGATGCTGTCGAAACTATTTTGTTACTACCAGATAGATTAACAAATCCGATTGATTGTGTACCTATACCTGCTAAATTTGTATTGAATGTATTTTGGAATATTTTAATATCATAATCATTATTGTCAGCATCATCAGGAGTAAATATTAAACTTACTAATCCTGCCTCATCCATTGAAAACTCTATCTCACCTAATTGTGATGGAGTATTATGAACTTTAGTTTGCTCTGCGGTAAATACATCATTATCATCTTTGAGTAATACAATATCTGATAATTGAATATTTTTATTGTTTGGATTTCTTACTTGAATTAAATATTTTGCAAAATTAGTATTAATAGGAATATCTAAAAACTTACTTAAGGTAACTGAAGTATTAGAAAATAAATTACTAATATCATCTATTTCAAGAACACGATTAGTTCTACACTCAATGTAAGGTGATAATTTTGTATTTTTTAATTTTAAGAATTTTGATTTGTTATTAACGGTATCAATATCTAATGCAAAATCAAAATTGTTTATAGTATCTACCCTTTTTTGATCAATTATATCAAGAGCTAAGGTATCAAGGAATGTTGTAGTTGTGACTCCTGCACTTGTTGCTGATTGAATACCGACATCTGCAAAATTCTTAAGACCACTAGTATGTAATAGTCTATTCACTGGATTTATCAGATCTTCATAAGTTATAGAACTTTTGACTGAATATGATAAATTTTGATAGTAATCATTATCAGGTAATACTTGATAATCTTGATTTAATTTACCAATATTATCTCTCCAACCCTGATCCTGTCTTAATGAGTAATCAACTATAAATTGACCTGTATTTTCACTTATTTCATTTATTGTTGCTATATTACCACTATTAGCACCTCTTATTCTTTGACCAGATACTAATGTAAAAGCACCAGGTGAATCCTCTACTATTTTTATAAACTCATCAGTAGATTCACTAACTGATAGTTCCACTGGGACAAATGAATCTCCGATGAAGGCAGAAATTTTTTCTCCTATATTAAAATTAAATATTTTTTGTGTAACTTCAAATTGTGGATAATCATTTTTACTTATTATCTGTGCAAAAGAATTTTGAACTGTTTTTGCTATGCCTGGATTACTTGTAAGTGAAGATAAGTTAAACTCAACTGTTGCAGGATTATTGTTAACCATTGAGGTCACTTTGAAGAAATTAAATCCATTTTCGTTAGAATTAAATCCATTACCTGGTGTTACACTTGAGTGTTCATATTGTTGAATACCCTCAACAAATATTTCTTCTCCTACTGAAAATGGTGCTGTACTAAAACCTAAAATAGGAGTTACCAATGTACATGTCACTATTCCTGTTGCAGAATTAAATTCAACACTTTTAATAGTTGAACCATTTGAATTATTAAGTGCAAATATCTTATGAGTTACAGGATCTAAACCTCTAGATGGAACAACAATTGAAACATCTGCTACAGCACTACCATTGATTGTTGCATCAACGACACCTGTATTATCAACTTCACCAGTATCAGGATTTACAATTACTAAATCGGGTTCAGTTGTATAATTTTTACCCCCTGATAAAACTTTAACATTAGAAATTGTGTTTGAATTTATTATTGATATAACTGGTGATACAAATGCCTCTGGTCTTAATGTATTATCTGATGAATATTCAAATCCTGGATTTAATATTCTTACATTACTTACTCTATTGATTGTATTTGAATCTGGTAGTAAACTCGCATTTACACCTTGAGTTGATGCTATACTTACGAAAGATGGTAAACTCTTATATCCAACTCCACCAAAGTTTATCTTAACATTATTGATAGGACCTGATGCCTCTGGTGCGTTTGTAAAATAACTCAATTCACTAGTTTCTGATTGGTTATATGATAATTTCTCTGGTGTTTTTGGTAGAGATATATTAAATGTTGTAGTCGCTGCTGAAACAACACCAAATACTTGGAAACCTCCACCATATACACTATCTTTATATTGTATTGTTGAATAATCTTCAACATCTATTGTGTCTGAGGTGCTAATGTAACCACTCTTTTCAACATTATAGAATAATATATTAGGATTATCTTCGTAAAAATTAAGTGTGACTGTAGCTGTGGAAGTAATACCTATTGTACCTACACCACTGACTTGGAATGTATCAGTTGTTCCTGTTGAGACAAATTCATTTTTGAAATTTTTATCATGATAAAATTTAAACTCAAAATCTTGTAAAGATGAGTGACCAACACCAAAAACTAAATTATTATTTCTAACAACTTCTATCTTTGGATTAATTAAAGAGAACTCATGATTACTGCCTGTTGATGATAGTTCTAATATATTAATTGGTTTATTTTTAACATCAATAGGTGTTTCACCTAATTTAAAATTATTATCATCTACCTTGTAAACAAAATATGAGTTTTTATCTGATAAACCCTCAGATGGAGTTGATGCAGAATAATATATTTTATCTCCTGTTTCAAAACCATGAGAAATTATGTTTATATTATTAGAGGAGGTTGTAATACCACTAGATGAACAAGTCTTGGTGTTTATTAATAGAATATTATTTAATTCATCATATTTTAAATTTACTGAAGTAGAAGTTCCAATTCCGACTGACTGGTTTGGTTTTATGTTAAGATTTACTATATCTTTATTATCTAAAAAGTGTGCTGTAGAAACTGATACTTGTGCATGTATTCTTTCTAATGTTCCAGTTACTTGAGTAAAGTTACTTTCAAAAGAATATTCAAAACTACTTGATCCGACTTTTGTATCACCTACAAATGATAAACCATTTGAGGTTGTTGTTAATCCTACTTGTGTTACTATTCCAATGTAATTAGCAGATTTTCTTATGACAAAAACATCTTGACTATTTCCCGACTCAGGTATACTAAAAGTTGAAATACCATCATCATCAGATACTGTTAATGCATAACCAGCAGCAGGTTTAGTAATTGTAACCTTTTGATTTGTTTCAAATTTATGATTAGGTAATCTAATGCTTTGTAATGGAGTTGATACTATTTTTATTAAATCTCCAAGTGTTGAAGTTGAGGTAGAACCTAATCCTACCGCTGTCCCAACACCAATTGATTCATGAGGGTTGAAAAATACTTTATCATTTAATTTTGAATCAAAATCATCAGTAAAACCTAGTTTTATATCAAATGTATTTGGAATTAATTCTACTTTTGTACCTACAGTATGAATACCAGATACCGCACCTCTTTTAACTCTTAAAATATTATTTTGATTAAAAGTATTAAGAACCAAAAGTTTTTCTGTGCCAATACCTATGCTACTACCTACAGATATAAGTGATGGGATTTGAGAAACGTATATATCAGTTACTACACCTG
>VTLG01009796.1_pt1 | contig 18864 bp, 29 predicted proteins | sample 4694571 | NCBI WGS metagenome assembly VTLG01 (sample SAMN12604809, study PRJNA352737) | marine metagenome | biome: ENVO:00000447; feature: ENVO:00000209|ENVO:00000569|ENVO:01000036; material: ENVO:00002151; isolation source: viral sequences binned using virsorter ...
CTGAGGCCACCCCACGATATAGGATTTTATTTCTCTTATGATTTGAACCCCCCTCCCTGTACCTCTGGAGGTGTATTTATTATTTATTTTTTTTATTTATTTTATTTATTTTTAATTTCTTCCTCCTATTAACAGCCATAGCCGTTTTAATTCTATGGTGTTTATCACAAAGTGATTGAAGGTTGTTTACATTCCATATACTACCACCATCAGCTATCTCCTTAATGTGGTCCACTACCTCAGCTTCCTTTATTATATTATTTCTATTACACTCTATACATAGTGGATGATGTTTGATATACTCAGCCCTTAACCTCCTCCATCTAGTAGAGTTATATACCTTACTATACTCAGGCTTAGAGTATGGCTGGTTATAATCCTTCTTAATCTTTCTTATCCATTTATATTTAGTAGTAGTAGGTAGGTACGGCATTACTCTAAACTTTTTAAATTACTATTATATAACTCCACTATCATATACTCAAACAACTGAGCGTTATTAACTTTTATCCCCATCTTCTTTAACTTATCTTTCAATTCATTAAACATCCTATAGGTACTATGTTTACAACTTATAGTTAGTTTATGGCTATACTCTGTATCGTATACATTCTTACCAGCCATATTAATTAAATCATCCATAGTTATATCCATACACATATATTTAAATAGTAAAGGCTCATATACCTAAGTACACAAGCCTTCACACTATCAAAGAGTACAAACCCTACTGATAGAAACAATACAAAAAACCTCCAAAGAGGAATCACTAATATACTCATTTATTTTCATTTATCTAACTCCTTTAATATATATAAGAAAAATTCTTTTATTATCTTCTTTTGTTCCTTATTAAACTTATCTAATCCTTCTATTTCCTTATTGATTCTTTTATTATATATAACAGCTCTTTCTCCTATATGAGTGAAGTACTCTGTAATAGAACTATCTTCAATACTCTGTTTATTCTTTTTATTATTCATATATAGTTTAGTCATTACCATTTTATTTTATTTATCTGGTCCTCCTCATATCTTTTAATCATATTTTTTAGATGTATAATCCTATAGAATTTATTTGTTTCCTTACAGGATTCGGCCTCTATGTGGTGTTCTCTACATAAAGCTATTAGATTAGGAACCTCATTTATATTACAACACTTAGAACCACCCATACCTCTAGGAGTAAGATGGTGTATATCAACAGCTTCCCTAATAACACTAACCTCACTAAAAGGTCTATGTACATCATATACACACACCTCACATTTAATACTATCTCCTACATCATAACCAAAAAATGTACAGTATACTTTTTTATATTTAATCATTTTCCTTAGTTATTATTATTATATCCTTTCCCTGTTTGAAGTTTGCTGGTATTATCACCTCACCACCATCACCTAAAGTAGTTAAATTCTGTAACATCTGATGATAAGCCCCCTTATGTTTTTCCTTAACCTCTTTTATCTTTTCTTCTAACTCATATATCTCTGGTATATGTTTAAAATCCCATCTACCAGGTGATTTTTTAGTTTTAACATTATAACCATCTATGATAGCCCCTATTTTAGGGTAATTATCTAACTCCTCTAAAGCTATATCAGTTATTTTAGATTTATACTCTTTAGCCTTTTTTTCTATCTCTTTTAATACTATAACAGCTTTTAGAGGGTCTATTTCACCCTCTTTTACTAAATCATATATATCCTTTAAAGGTAATTTACTTATATCCATATTTTTAATTTTTAACCCAAGTAGGTTCACCATTATAAGAAAATTTCTGAGTATATCCTAAATTAGTTAGGTGTTCTCTATATTCTTTCTGTTTAGATTGGTCCTGTGATATTCTAGAAGCGTAAGCCTTATCATAATAATCAGGCATACCATTTTTTTTAGTTCCAAATTGATTTTTAGCCCACCTAGATAATCTCCTAGATATATCAAAAGTTTTCTCTAATTGATACCTCATTTTCCCAGATGAATTTTTTTCCGTCCAATAATCTATAAACTCTTTATGATGTTTTTTATTATCTAACTTATATACATAATCCTTAAAGGAATCCTCTGATGATGGTAAAACATTCTTATTATTATTCTTTTTATTATTATTATTATTATTCTTATTCTTATTATTACTACTATACTCTATATCTAGGGTATCTATACTATATATATACTTTATTAACTCTTTATTTTTTACCTCATCTAAATCCTTCTCTATACACTTTTTTATAGTAGGTGATGATGAATAATTATACTTTAAAAAATTAACTAGAGCTATCTCATTAGTTTTTTTACTTATCACTATTTTATTTATACTTACAAACATATCTAATAGATTTTCTACAGTATCTTTATTATAGCCTGTATGATATGTGATTTGTCTAATTGAAATTTCATATATACCACATTGTTTTACATTAGGGTTAGTAAGTAAGTATATGTAAAAATACTTTTGTTCTGGTGTTAAATCTAGTATTAAAGGGTCATTCCAGAAAGTAGTATGTAATTGTCTATATTTAGCCATTTTTTGTATCGTTTTTAAATTTATACGGTCTTTTTATACTTAGAAAGGCATTTCACCATTCTCCTTAGGAGTTATTAACTCATCTTCTATTAAAATATCTTTTATACATAAAGTATTAAAAAATTTATCTTTCCATTCTCTAGATTTTACATAGAAATTGATATTAACATATCTATCCTCTTTTATATTATGTTTGTGGACCTCTATGGATTCTTTCCCAAAGATTTCAAATTGATGTGTATGGTCAAATCCTGTATCAGTTTCAACTATATTAATTAACATTTTTTCAAACTCATCACCTTTCTTACTTTTTATATTTTCAGTTCTTATACTTGTAATTCTACCTCTAATTTTATACATAACTTTTTTTCTTTAATTTAATTTTTAATATATCTAGTTCGTGTTCTAACCTACAATTCTCATTTAATATATGTTCATATTTAATATCATTAGAATAATCATACTTAGTTTTTATTATACTATAAGCTAAATCTAAATCTGAATTTTTCCAATTATCATACTGTGTTATAGTGTTTTCATATTGTCTAGTGTAGTGATTTATTACATCATACTCAGTATAATGATAATCTAATAAATTTTCTATATACTCTTTACTTTTATTAAACATATCACACATCCCACCTATACTGAAACCCTCTTTAGTATGTAATATGTGAAAAACCATACTCCTAGCGTCTTTAGTTCTAGGATTACTAAATATATTATGAAAATCAGCGAACTTAACTTTATTATAATAACAACAAATCCGAACTAATCTATCTACTGATTCCATTACTATATTTTTTATTTACATCATAATTATCACCCTCTACAAACATATAATACTCTGTGGATTTATATTCAAAATACTCTACCACATTATAATCCTTATCCTTATATATATCCATCAGTATATTATTCAAATCATCCCTACTACATCTAACTAATAAATCACCCTCCTCACATATTATCACCCAGGTTCTTTTAAACTTATAATCATTTATATAGGAATTTTTCACTTTTTAAAATCTTCTGATTCATCCTCTGAGTAAAACCCTATAAGATTAGCCATCTTTAGAACCACTCTGGCGAGAGCTCTTTTTTCACAGATTGCTATAGGGAAAGGGTTAGTATTATTAGCTGGTGAAACCTCACCGAAACTCTGACACATTTTAGATGGTATTTTTTTAGGTGGTTCACCCTCCTTCCCTACATTTTCTAGAATTACTCCGTGGGCGTGTATCACACAGCTTTTCTGGTCCTCAGAAATCTTCTCCACCTTATAATTTACATCTATGGATAATTTTTTTTGGATTCGTTCTACTCCACTCCTAGTGATAATAGGTTTTTCCTTTCCTTTAAATTTTAACACAAATATATCATCTTTCTCTAAACCATATTGTGTATATATTTCTTTTAATCTATCTCTATTCATAATAAAATTCCTTTAATCTATTTACTTTATATAATAATTTTAATTTCACAAGGTCTAAAGCTGATTTATCATAATCATCTAACTTTTTATCTAGAAGTACTGATAATAATAAATCGTAATCCCTTTCATTTAATTGTTCCATAGTTATAGTTTTTTATATGTTTCTATTTGTTTTTTAAAATCATCTACATTATCACCACTCATATATAGATTGGCGTTATATATACTATCCTCTATAGTAGGATTATCTACATCAAAATCATTTAACCATTCACTATATATGGATTCTAGTTTATTAACTAAATCCTCATCAGTTCCTAAGGATTCTACCTCCTGTTTAGAAACCCCTACCATATTTAAAATAGTTTTTTTCTTTATAATATCTAACCTATTATATAAAAATAGTATAGTGGTTAGTGAATCATTTATAAACCCTGTATCTAATTTATTTCTAGTCATTTAATTTTTCTTTAATTTTTTTTTCCAAATTACTCCAATCATTTTTATAGTGATAAAATAATATATCAAAACAAAAAATCGTAGAATATAGATAACATACATTCCTCCTAAAGTATTTTTTAATACCCTCCATACCTTTTTTTCTGTAAACATCTACTATCTGTTTATCGGTTATTTCTTCAGTTCCCTTCTTTCGTTTAGTTTTTAATAGTAACCGAATAGCCTTATCTCTATCTATATTATCTTCTAGGCTGATTTCATTTGTTTCTAATAGGTAGTATAGTTCATCCATAAATCTATATATATCCATACACAAATATAATACAGATGAAGCTACACTACCTACCCCCAAAAATGTAAACTAAACATTAAATATAATAGTGATTAGGAATCTACCTATAAAGTATAAGAATCCTAATTTAATAATAGTCATACTAATTTTTTCCATATTGTTTTTTTTGTTTCCACAAAGAAAATAATAAACTATTTAAAAAGAAAATTTTAACAGAGATTGTTATTAACAATAGATTGTTTATTTTTTTGAATAACTTATTTTAGAACCTAAATCCATAGGTATAAAAAAACCTACCTTTCCATCTATAACTATACCACATCCTAAAGTAGGTTTCTTACTAAAGTTTCTACCATACTCCATAGCATAACTATTAACATCTATTAAACATCCTACATTTAAACCAAAGGTAATATCCCTATATGAAGCCCTATAACTTACTCCACCCGCTGAGTGAGTATGACCTGAAACTACTGATTGTCTATAGTCGGTCATTAAAGATACACTAGCATTTACTCCAGATTTTCCTGTACCGTGTATATATAATACATCATCTATTTCTAGATAGTTATGTGTTTTCCATCCCTTAGGAAAATTCCATATCTCCTCAAAAGTTTTTAGAAATTTCTTAGGGATATTATGGGTTTGAGCTTTGCGAGATATTAATAAATCGTGATTCCCCATCACTAAATCACCTTTCCCAAACATCTTAAATAATTTATCTATATCCTTCTGGGCTAGTTCGGCTTCTTTTGAAACTGAAACCCCTTCTGTTGAGGATTCGTGATAGGACCAACTATGACCATCCACTAAATCTCCTATATGAACCACCCTATCAACTTGAAACTGATTGAATATACGATATAGAAATTCCCTGTGACCTGATTTAGAAAATGGATAGTGGGTATCAGGTATTATTCCCACCACATTAGACCTCTTATGGTAGTTCACAAAATCATAAACAAATTTATTTAATCTAGGTCTATAATCCATCCATCATTTTTGGTTAGTACCTGTACCATAGTAGAAATCTATAATAGTATTAATCTTGGCTGACATAGCCCCAAATAGTGTAGAGATAAAACTAATTTCAAACTCACCTAAATTAATATCACCTAATATAAAATACCTAGCTAATACAAAAGACAAAACAAAATAAGCCATAGTAAATATGGTGGCTAAAATTTTTTGTATTAAACTATCATCCTTATACATATCTCTAGCGGATTTTCTATCCTCCACCTCTAACTCATACATCTGTTTTTTATGTGTTTTTAAAAGTTCCTGAATTTTTCTTTTAGCTTCTAGTTTTTCCTCCTTAGTGGTTATACATTCATCTAAGATTTCAGATGATTGTGATACTAGATTTTTTATTATATCTTTTATCATAATGAATTATATTTATCAGGTACTTTATATTTAGTTTTTCCTTTCTCATCCTTATAAGCTTCTAATATCTGATTCCTGTTGTTATCTTTTGAGTAACTAATATGAATCCAACTATAATTAAATTCATTTATCATCTGGTCAAACTCTAAACCTGAATCTATTATAGTATCATATAGTAATTTATTATCCATCCTACCATTCTTATCTACATACTTTATATCGGCGGCTTCACCCCTACAATGTTGAGAATAGATTTTAGTAATAGAACCATCATCATTCTTTTTTTCTCTATATGACCCCCCTAGAAGTTTATTAAGTTCTATACTCCTCCACCCTGAATTTATACGAATAGGACCCCTTATCTTATCTCTAAGGGGCTGGAGTAATCTCTGACATAAAATCATTAAAGAGGTTATATCTTTCTTAGGAGGGTTTAATTTTAATCCGTTTCTCCTAGCTACACCTGATACTAGAAACTCAGATAATAAAAATGATTTTGATAATCTCATATCTAATTAAATTTATTAAGTAGTAATCCATCTACCTCCTTCTGTAGTTCCTTATAACCCACACTAAAATCTAACATAATACCACTTTTAAATCTAACAATCTCCTCACCATTATTATAGATAATAATTGTAGGTTGTTTTATATCAAATCTATCCATATAATCTAGATTATCACACAGTACTATTATGTGGTATGTACAGTTTTTTAACTTATCTACATTCTTAATAAAGTTATCCTCATTCCAAGAGGTGTTAAATTCTACTACTGAGATTTCATCTTTTAAAAAAGATTGACCCCACACATTAGATGAAACTAAAAAAATTAATATCATCATTAATATATAGATGTAATTACTAACCTCTATTCTATTTATTGATTTCATATAATCTGTTTTCTATCACTACTAGTTTATCTTTTAACTCCTGAATCCCTTGGGCGTTATTCTCTGTAATTATTAGAGTATTTTTAATAGTTTCTCTTATTAATAAATCTTTAATTTCCCACTCTGAAGCTGTAATAGTAGGTGGTGGTGATTCCATAGCTAATTTAATATCACTCTGTAATTTCATATACATAGTAACCATAGATACAGTAAATCCTATTATCATTACTAGAGTTTTTAAATCTAGATTAATTTTGGTTTGTTCATTTATTGTGGTCATTTTATTAAAAGATTTAATCCTATTTTTATATTATAATTTTTTCTATCTAGATAACTCAGGTAGATACCTTCTGTATATACTGAGATTATATTAGTTATTTTCTTTTGTATTAAAGCTCCTATCTCATAATCTACCATACCTGAAAATCCATAATCTGTGAGGGGATGGTTATAGGGTAGAAAATTACTCCATATTAAAGTATGGTAATTATCTTTATGAGTATAATAAGATATTCCTATAACTCCTGAAATAGTTTGTTGAGTTCCTAGTTTATTAATTTCATTATCATTATATCCATTTACTATATCTGAGTAGTGATACTCCATAAATTCAGAATTACTACTAGCTATAGTATCTCCTGTGGGGTTAGTCCAATAATAGAAAGTATCTTCAAACCTATCCACCACATCATTATTATTTACATCATCCCAACTGAAATAGGAGTTAAAACCTAAACTATTAGCTACATCAATATAATCACCACCACTAAAAACACTAAAGGGGTTTACTCCATAAGCGGGATGAAACCTAAAAGATAGACCAACTGATAATTGAATTTTAGAAAAATCTTTTTTTAATCTTAAATCTATCTCCCTATATTTTAAATCTATCCCCTCTAGGTTTGTACTTTGTAATTTAATAATATAATTACCAGATATATACCTAATAAAATAATCCTGATTAGTATAAGATATACCCCTATCTCTAACCTTCTCAAATGATACTAAATACTCTAAACCACTCATCAAAGATGAACGGAATTTACCGTAATCAGTTTCAGTACCATCCTTATAAGAGGTTCTATTTTCCATAGATAACCTAGCTAACCTCCTTACTCCCCAGGCGTATCTATAATTATACTTATTATCTTTTGTAGTTTCTGTTAGTATTCCATTCTGTATGGTATAAGTATTAACCTCATCTATAACCTGATTTAAACCTACTGAACCATAAAAAGTAGAATACTTAAATAATCCTAACTGAGCACTCAGAGAACTAGATATAAGAAATAGTATATATATTATTTTTTTCATTATAGAACAATAGTTTTATAGTATAAAAAGACCGTAATTGTATTAGAAGGGTGAGTAAAATTAGCCGCCCCATATAATTTTAAGGCTAAACCAGAAGTATTATTATCAGCACTTATTACAGGTTTACTTAAATAACCTGAACTAGGACCTATACCATAAGTAAAGGGGGTTACTTGTATCACTTGGTTACTATTTGTCCTGTAGAAGGCATTACTAACAGCCCCCCAATACTCACCTATAGTAGCACTTGGCTCATTATGACCTATATATAAATTAGTTCTAGTCATTTCATCACCACTATAGTTTAGTATCATAGTACAACTTAGGGGGATATGTATTTTTCCTGATTCAGCTGATAATAAAGTATAGGGATTATTTCTTAATAATTTATACTGACTATTAGTCAAATCAAATCTCTTAAATTCAGGAGTACTACTTACCCTTTGTGTAATTTTTTTATAGTTAGGTACTATTAAACTACCACTATTAAAGTTTTCTGATACCTTAAAAGTATGAGATACTATAGATATACTAGTAGCTGTTTTATCTAAATCAGAATCACAGGTAAGTTCTAAAGATTGATAAGTTTTCCTATTGTATAACCAAAATGTATCTCCTTTCCTTAACATATTATCATACCCTAAATCAGTTCTAGGGTTAGATATACTAATACTAGTGGCGGCTCCTGGTCTAATTTTAGAACTAGTCATAGCTATAGAATTATCTAATAGATATAAATAGAAAGGATTATTTAAACCAGGTGTTCTATCATTCATACCCCCTATAGCTGAACTAGTAGTAGTACCCCCCCTAGGTATAGTTCTACCCTTACCTAGATTCTGATAAAATTTATTTTTTTGGGTGTTATTATTTAATCCTATAAACTGACTTAATAACCTAGGAGTAGTCATCTGATTAGAGATAACTTTATTATTTTGTTTGTGTAAATTTATATTTTTTCCGTATGGTTTAGCCATTGGTACTAAAACTTTTATCCGTTAAATTACTCCTATTAAAAGATGTATTTTCCTCAAAGGTAACATCTATAATACCTGTACCAGCCGTGAATTTAAAACCTGTCATAAGATAAGCTACACTATCATTCTCCTGATTTTTACCCCATCTGTGGCTACTAGCCCAATAATATATTCCACTCGCTAATTTTTGTTCTATTTCTTTTGTGGATGTTCTATCCTGAAAAGTTATCTGTAATCCTCTTTTTATTTGATGATAGTGAGCTAAGGCATTTTCAGCCCTCTGATGATGTAGTAAACCTCCACCACTCCCCAACTGCCACCGAGGACGCCAAATCATTATATCAGAATCATCCTCAGCCATATCATAATCATCAGCCTTAGTATGTATTCTAAACTCACCAGGATAAGAACCCCCAAAACCTGTGGTTCCTGTAGATTCATCACTAGCAAAAGCGAAAGGGTCCACAGGTGGATTATCACCTATTATAATTTCAGGCTCTTGGGTCATTTCCTCCGAGGGAGTACCATTTTGATTCTCAAACCACCCTATACTACTATCAAAACTGTTCTCCCCAGCTGTTACTCCTGTTATATTAACTCTTACATCATTTATTTCATAATCCCATTGTATACCTCTAGCCGCACTTTCAAAACCCCCAGATGTAGAACCACTCACATATAAAGAACTATAATCCCAACTCTTACAGGCTGCCCTCTGTTGAGAACCTGAACCTGTAGTACAATCATCTATCCCTAACAAACTATATACCTCTATATTATATATATGATTAGTACCATAATTCTCATCTAGTAAAGGTCTAGAAACAGGGATAGGGGGGCTTTCAATAGTAAACGGATAACTAGTTATATAATCACTTACCACACTAGACCACACACCATCATCCCACACACTAGAACTCACAGAACCATTCAAGGCTACTAATTGGGCGTCGTGATAACAGGGGCTGACAAAAGCAAACCGATTATGTGTTATATTCTGGAATACACCTGTGAGGGGGTTTGTTTCAGGTGATGTAGTTTGCCACCAATACATATCACTCCATCCTATATCGGTTCCCCATTGTTGTACATCATCTACTATATAACTATAAGTACTTTCATTAAACGGATTATGTTGTATTCCATACCAAGTACCATTATATCCATATATATTATCTCCAAAATTCCAATCCTCATTAGCTTCATATTTAGCCACAGATAAATCAGTATCTACAGTTACCTCACTCCACACAGAACTACCCGCCAAAAGTCCAAATCTTCTATCACCTAGGAAAAAATCATTTATTCTATAATAAGCCCCATCACTACCTAAAATAGGTCCATCAGGGTCCTTTAAAATAGTATTAATGTGAACTCCTAACCTTGGCATAATAATAGCATTATCAGCCACACCATACCAATTATTTCCCCAGGCGTCAGGGAATACATCACCCCCATATAATTCAAAATACTCCTCCGCCGAATCATAACCCACAGAACCACTAGAAGCCTGAAAGGCGTGGAACTTAGGTTGTACAGTTACATATCCTGTGATTAAGATTTTTTGTCCTGATACCTTACCTGTGTAATTATCTACCCATCCATTAGGAGCCTGATTTTGTATCTTACTTAATGGAAAAAATGAGTAAGATGTGTTATTTGTCTTAGCTATAGCCCATCCATTAGAATAAGAATAATCAAAATCACCCCCCACCCCATTAGTAGAACTCCAAGCTGTTTGGGCGTGGAAAGGTCCAAGGCTTACACCTAAAAAATTACTATGATTATAGATACATTTATAGGATAATAATGGTGGTATTAAAACCTCTTTAGTACCTGATAAAATTTCAGAAGGATTATAAGCACTCAAAGTAATTCCACTATATCCTAAAGCCACATCAGTACTAAGGGTTTTTCCGTGATAGAAATGATATTTAGCCCCTGTATCTCTAGCGGGGTTATCCGTGGAATTATGCCAAATCAGGGGAGCCTGAAGTAACCAAGTACAATTAGGGGAATAAAACTCATCACCAGAACCAGAATCATCCCTAAGAGGGGTCATCATTAATCTTAACTGAAAAGCTGATACTATTTGTTCTAGTATCTTATAGTAACTCCAATACTGACCTGAATTATCTTTAAAGGCTAGAGAACTTATCCTAGTTAAAGCTAAAGGGTCATTATCTAAATCATCCCTCCAAGAGGAACTATTTATACTCCCCATAGCCTTATTATAATAAAAAGGACAGTGAGTTAAAAAATTCTCAGTATTACTATCTCCTGAAGTCCAAAACCCAAAATCATCCTGACTAGAAGTTATCTCCATTAGAGCCGCCTTTATATAATATAAACAGGACCTAGTACCCTCCTTAGAAATAGGAAATTGTTTATATTTTAATTGAGCTAAACCATCTATAGCCTTTATTCTAATAAAATTATGAGGGCTTCTATCATCTAGATAAGTTAAATCACCTAGTATCACACCTATCCAATATCTTCTAAAACTACTAGAAACATTATCCCACCTCTGAACCTCTAAACATAACTCACCTTCATTCTCACTACTTATCCCCTGTAAATCTTCTATTATTTGTTCCTGATTAGTATTACCATCTTCTATGATAAAAGTAAATTCTACAGATGTGGTTTTTATAGGTGATAACATACTATCATCCCTACCATCCATAGTCATAGTAAAACCATCAGTTCTACACTTAAACTCGTAGGGAGTTCCTGGGTCAGTACCACTCTTTTTATGGATTCTTAATTTAAATCTAGATTCAGGTGTAGTATCAGGATTTAAACTATAAAACTCACACTCATATTTTACATAAGCCATATCTACATCCTATTTATGTTTCCCCCCTTTCTTATTGTAGTTAGGTATAAATACATTTATAATTTTATCTACCCATTGAAATACATTATTATCAGTTTCTGTAGGAGTTAAATTTACTACTACTTTTATTAAAGCCATAACGGCTATTAATAGTTCTAAAAAATTTGATTGTATAAAATCTATCATAATATATAATTTAAATTAAAAATCTGTAACACTACCACCAACTCTATCCTGTGTTCTAGTACTCCTATCATTAGTTAGTAATATATCAGAACCTGAAATAGAGCCGTGTAATAAACCACCACCTCCTCCTATCATTCCTTTTAGTTTATCTAGAGGAGCTATTACCTCAGGATTTACCATACTAGTACCAGAACCTTCACCGACCATAGCTAAGGTAGGTCCTGAAACCATCCCACCCTGAGCGAAAGGAGGTATAATAGCATTAAATATCCCACCAACTACTACCCCAGCCGTAGCCGCCAATATGGCTGAAGCGGGCATAGGTACATTTTCAAAAGCTGATTTAGCCCAGGCAACAGTAGCGTTCGCGATATGAGCCTTAATAGCATCCCTAGCCCCCTGTCTTACCTGTTCTACCATTGCCCCAATACCTCCCTCCTGACTATCAGCTACAGCCGAAAAAGCTTGTTGAGTGGCTGAGGATATTTGGTCCATACTTTCCTCTATTCCCTCTGTATCTAATTGACCATCTATGGTGATTACAGGGTTTCCATCTTCATCAGTTTCTAAATCATCACCATAAGTAACTCCATCTACATTTATTATACCATCTAGTTCTAAGTGGTCTACCCCACCCCCTGTATCAGGATTTAGTAAATTATCAAATAATCCACCAACTGAATCCTGTATATTACCTATCACACCCTCAACTCCTGTTTTCATATTATTTAAGGTATTATCTATATCTTCCTCTGTGATTAATTCCACCTGTTTTTTAGTAGTGATGTTATCCATCATATTACTCCACTTATCATCTACCGCTGAGGTAAATTCAGTTATATTACCTACCATATCACCTACCATACCTTCCCAAGCTTCTTTAACACTCTTTCTAGGGTCTAGGGCGGCTACTATAACATTCCCTAACCCCTTAAATAAATCTACTATATTTTTAATACCTACTTTAAAGTATTCCCACACATATCCAAAAGCAAACCCTATCCCCTCCACAGCTATTCTGGCTAACTGAAACTCATTGTATAACCCTATCACCCAATTTATCACATTTACTAGTTTTTCTTTTACTAAATCCCAATTTTTAGCCATCCACCCTATAGCTATTACTATACCACCTATTATGGCTCCTACTCCACTCATTAACATCATCCCTCTACCGAAGGCTATAACGGCTACTCTTGCGGTCCTGACCGCCTTTATAACAAAACTAAAGGCTGATACTATTTTACCTATTATAACTAGAGTAGGTCCAAGGGCTACTAAAGCCATTCCTAATTTAACTATCCTTTGTCTACTTTCCTCACTCATCCCAGAAAATGACCTAGCTAGATTACTAAATACAGTAGCTATTTTAGTAGCTATTGGCATTAAACTTTCTCCTAGTTTTATTCCTGATACTTTTAAATCCGCTAAGGCTCGTTTAAATTTAAAGGCTGATTCCTCAGTAGTAGTATCAAAGGCATTATTTACGAATCCCTGGCTTTTCTCCATCTCCTCTAGTATACCTATATAGGATTCTGATTGTACCCCTAATACACCTAAAGCTCCTTTTAAGGCTTGTGATTTAGTGAAAAATTTAGATAGAGGGATTCCTGAATTTTCAAATTGAGTTTGTAAGAATAATAATGTTTTCTGTAAACCATCTTCACCCAACATCTTCCGTAAATCATCAGCCGACATACCACCCTCCTTCATACCTTCTGTAGCCTTCTTTAATGATTTTTCAGCGTCAGTACCTACCTTAGCAAAACTCATCATAATTCCTGATAGTCCTGTGGTGGCGTCGGTGGCTGAGCCTGTAGTTCTAGTATAAGCTGAAATCATACTACCTAACTCCTCCATAGAGATACCTAGGTTAGAAGCTAAACCTAACTGAGAACCTAGTACACTAGCGAGTTCCTCACTTTTAAACATCCCTGTTTGAACCATCTTCCCAAATATATCCAAGGCTCCTGAGGATGTTAGGACCTCCTCCCCATAGGCGTTCTGGGCGGCGGCGGCGACCGTAGCCAAAGATTCCATATCACCTAGACCAGCAGCCGAACCCTTCGCCGTGGCTTCTAAAGCCTTTAAAGCTGATTCTCCTGATAACCCAGCCGAGGTAAGAAAGTATAAACCATCCGCCAAATCTTTAGGGGCTTGAGCTGTAACCCCTGACAATTCTAAAACACTATTTGATAATTGTTCTACGGATTCTTTAGGTAATCCTACTAGGGTTTGAATTTTGGTCATAGACGCCGAAAAATCAGAAGCCGTTTTAACAGCCGCAGCCCCCACACCTAGTAAAGGTAAGGACACATTGGTACTAAGGCTAGTACCTATATTATTAAGTTTTCTACTGAATCTATTTAACTTACCCTCTATCTTTTTTAAGCCTGTAGTAAAGGCCTTAGAGTTAAGTTTTAAGAATACTGAAAGCGTCTTATTAGTACCCATTTTTTATGTTTTTTTTAGTGGTTTTTTGATACTTTTTTAGTGTTTTTTCAATTTTATTAAAATCAAATATAACCCCCATAATTTCGTTTCTAAGAGATTTTCTCCTTTCTGTAGTATATAGATACTAAAATAAAAAGATATTAAAATTACCTCTGTTACAAACTACTCATTTTTTCTAGCTTTCTGAATTAGGTACATAGCCTTTTTTCTTTCTTTTTCAAGGTTCTTAATTTTAGTTTTTTTCTCCCAATCAAACTCAATTAAATCCTTCTGTTTTATTTGATGGTTTCTCTTTCTATCCTTATTAATTAGGGCTGTAGTTTGAAACCTAATCCGCTCCCATTCAAACCTCTGTAATAAATCTTCATACTCTTTTTTAGCGTCTAATTTAAGCTGAAATTGTCTAGGTGTAAAATCCCAGAACTCATTTAAACTCATATTTAAAAACCCTAAAGCTAACCCCATCAGGTCCTCTAAACTAGGTGGTTCTATTTCTTCTTCTCCTTCTTTTTTTTTTCAGAAGGATTCAACTTGGCTAGAGATTCACTAAAAACCTCCATAGCTTCATTAAATATATCCATACCTTCCTCATCTATCCAATCAGCCACATCATCCACAGTATAATTAAAATCCTCTTTATTTCTCCTAGCTCCGTGTTTTAATCCACAATATATAAGAGCCATAGCCGAATTTAAAGACATATTTTCACCTAACTTACCTAACTCCTGTAAACCTATACCTGTAATATCACACCATTCACCTAGGGCGGCAAACCCATAGTGAATAGGTCTTACCTCCCCACCTATCGCTAAAGTTTTATTCTGTACCATAATTATAATTTTTCCTTAAATATATAAAGAAAAATATATAATATAATCCCCCCTATACTGCGGCGTCAGTTAAAGCCCCTGTACCTTGTACTGATACACTATATGTACTCCATTCACCTACACCACCATTTACAGAAACAGAAGTTATATACCCATCACCTGTATATTTTCTAGCCCCTGTTTGTCCTGTAGTACAAGAGAACTGAACACTAATTTTAGTTCCAGCGTCTAAAGATGGAAACCATCCAGAACCAGCATTATTAACAGGTACTCCAGCTGGGTCTACTGTACCATCCGTGAAGAAAGCTTCACAGTCCACAGTCCAACTCCGAGCTCCATTTATAAATTCTTTATTACCTTGGGATTCCTTATTTGTAGTATCTATAGTTTCCTGAGTTACATTTAAAGTACAGGTAGTAGAACCACCTACAGCCGTGTAGGATGAACCACCTGTTAAATCTACCCCCAAAACTAGATTACTCCCTGAAATTGTTTTAACAGCCATTTTATTTTATTTTATTTTTTTATTATTCAACACTTATTTAATCCATTGTCAAAGCACCTGACCCCTGAACTGAGATACTATAGGTTCCCGCGTCCTCCGTTCCTCCTGTTATACTCATACTAGTTATATATCCTTCTCCGTGTATCTCCTGAGTTCCAGCGTCAAAATCAATATAAACTTTAGTAGGATAATTTGTTACCGTATTTTGGGAAGCTGTACCATCCCCATACATTCTAGGGAATAGAGTACTAGGATTTACCGTACCATTCTCATTATAGAATACCTCAGCGTCCATAGTCCAAGATGTAGATAATCCTATAAATTCTTTTCTATCTCCTGATGATTTATCTGTAACCTCCCCAGCGTCTACTGTTATATTAACCGTACAACTAGTAGCCGCCGCGATTGCCACAGCCCCCGTTTGGTCAGGTGAGGTGGAATCATCTATTTTTAGTACCATATTAGTACCATTAATTACTGTAGCCATATTTTAATTATTTATTGTTAGTTTTTTTACTATCTTTTTTTTCAACTTTTACATCCTCTTTTTTCTCTGGTTTTTTTGTTGTTTTATTTTCTATTAAATTATGTTCATCCTCTATCAATCCTAATTTATATAAATTTATATAAGATGATTTATCCATAGGATTCATAAAATCCCCAGCCTTTCCATAAACACTATCCTTAATTAATTTTACTTTATACATTACTCTTATTTTAATGATTTATACTTATTATATATATATTCCTTTACTTTCTTATATATTATATCTGTAGGTTGAAAGGGTGCCGAATCTTCATCTATAGAGTGAGTTTGAGCTTCATTAGGTATAAATACTAATAACTCATACATTTTAAATCCAGCCGAACTATCCACCTGAGCGTTACCAATCCTAGACAAACAAAAGTTAGTATATAAATCCACCTGTAAACTATCAGTATTACCTGCGATTTGATTATTCTTAATTATTTGTCCTGTAGTCAATTTAGGGTTATATTCACTATTAAAATACTCAAACCATCCTTTCTGATTATAGGACCCCCCTGTATAATTTTTACTACCCCCCAAAGATACGGATAAAAAATGATAATCACCACCCCAATACTTATCTGAATCCGTAGAACTTATTAGGGTCCTTTCATTAGATTGACCATCAAACTCTATCCCTTTAGTTTTTATTTTTATATGTATATCATCACCAATCTTAGCGTGAGAAACTAGAAAGGGTCTAAATTCAGAGGTTTCATTAGATGAACCTAGTAAATAATTTTCCCCTCCTGTGGTGGTAGGTTTGTATATGAAAATAAACATAGCTCCATAAGGACACATAAACATAGTAGGAAAGGTACTACTAAAACTATGTATTCCTAAAGAATCAAACTCACTAAAATCTACAGATGGTTTAGTACCATCAGCTACTCCTGTATTATAACTAGGTACTATATTAGGCTGTCCGCCAGGTGAGGGAGCCTTTATGTATTCATACATAGTTTCATTCCCTGTTACTAAACTACTAGTATATAAATCTTTTACTCTACCTAATTTATTAAATACAAAATCCACTTTCTGTCCTTGGGTACTTGGTATACTTGTGTATTTTATCTCCCCCTGATGTGAACCCCTCATTAAATTATTCTGGGTAAAATCATAACATAAAGCTAGTGGGTTAGTAGGAGTATAACCATCTTTATTCTTAACATCATAACTAAATTTCATTACATCATCATAATAATAAACATCATACTCTATCCTCCGTGTAAATAATTGTAATTTATCAAAGTACTCATCCTCCTCCTCCTGATAAAAGATATGTGATATATCTATATTTTCTATAAAATTATGTTGATTTCCTAAGTAATTATATCCAGGTACATTAACTAAACCCTCTAAAGATAAATCCTTATAATGGTCTAAAACATCCCTGATTTTTGTTCCTATACTATTTACATCAGAATAATTATTACTGACTATCTGTAACATAACTCTAGTGTACACTATATTAGGGAGTTCATCTTTTGAGGTTTCATACTCTGTGAAATTATGATAAATCACAGCTGGATAACTACTACTAGAACTTAGAGTATAATTTACATTCTGTGGCATAATTACAGGAAAAACACCCCCACTACTTAAATCAGATATTTTATCTTTTAGGATTCTATGTATAGCCTTTCCTATCATTAGTTACTAGTTCTTTTATACATATTGTGCTTTTCTATTATTTGTCTTTTTATCTCTAGATATTTATTACTACCAAAGGTTAAGGATTCGGGCCACATTACAAAGTCATAAAGATTCATAGAATCATTTAAATCTACAGTAGCCGCCCCCCTAGTATCATAATTAGTTATATCACTATGTACAGTTTCAAAATTAAAAAAATACTCTTTAAAAGTGGTGGTAGCCGTATCATTCCAGGTATAATACTCATTAACATCCCCAAAACCCCCAGATGATAAATCACTAGAAGTAATCCACTCAAACTCCCCATCCAATCTAGTATTATCCCCCTCCCTTCTTTTAAAACTTACAGAAAAATAAAATGGATTTTCCATACTTACATTAGTAAGTATACCTAAGAAGGGAACTGAAATCCAACTACCCTGAAAGGTGAAACCTCTATGTATCTCACCTCCTGAACCATCATCCTCTAAGGCTGTACCAGCCATTATGAATTTACAGGAAGCTAAAAAATTCCCTTGATTAGTACATACAGTAGAAAAGAATATAGTACAGGAGGGGTCCGTGGTGGAATCTCTTTT
>VTLG01003652.1_pt1 | contig 18857 bp, 28 predicted proteins | sample 4694571 | NCBI WGS metagenome assembly VTLG01 (sample SAMN12604809, study PRJNA352737) | marine metagenome | biome: ENVO:00000447; feature: ENVO:00000209|ENVO:00000569|ENVO:01000036; material: ENVO:00002151; isolation source: viral sequences binned using virsorter ...
TTCTTTATCCTTTTTGTTTTAAACTGTTTTATCATAAGTGAGTTCATACTCAGCAAAAGTTTTACCATTTTTAGTTTTAAAATTAGTTTCTATTGGTAAACCTTCTTGTCTTAGAGTGTATATGATAGCACTTAATCTAAAACAACCAAACATACTTAAAGCATCTATTGGTGTTATTTTTTTGCCATCTTCAAGATGTTCTTTAATATTATCGTATTGTGTTTTTTTCTTCATTGTTTTCTCCCTACCAATCTAAATCTTCTAATTCAGAGTGTTCCTTTTTTTCTTCTTTTTTAGGTTCATCTCCAATATTATCGGCAAATTCTCTTAATTTTAAAGATATGTAAGCATTACCTCTTTCAGATTTTTCTTTCCAACCTGAGATAATCATAGCACCTTTATCAACAAGAGCATTTACAACACCTTTAGCATATGGGTCTTTTTCATTTATTTGTTCTGCTTTTTTTAAAGTTCCCATTGCTCTATACAATTCAACAATTTCTTCACCTTTTTGATTTAGACGTTTAATACCAATAATTCTTAATTGGTCGCCATTGATATTAAGTTTACCTTGTTGAATAAGTTCCCATTCAGGTTTCTTTTCTTCACCATCAGGACTTGTACTTTTAGGTATGCTGAAAAGCACACCTTTATTTGTTTCATCAAATTTTTTAACATTATCCATTTTTGTTACCTTTCTTATCATTTAGACCAGTTGCTTCATTTGCATCATCATCTTGTCCAAGACCAAATAATGCTTGTAGACCATACCTTTTTGCATAAGTAATAGCAGAACCCATTTTTTGTGGATTATCTTTCTCAGCATTGTTTATAAGGACAGGAACATCACATTCTATCTGCATTTCATCTTTAACATGATAGATTGATGTTTTAACATATATATCTCGTGTAATTGTTTGACCACCAGTTTGTTTAGTAGAACCATCTTTATATGTTTCAACTATTTGTTTGTCTAATATCAAATTCTTATAATGAACTTGTTGTGAAAAACATAAACCAAATTTTGCACCTTGATTAACTGCATTGATTACAGATGTTAAATCAGCATATGTACTCTTATAAAATGGATTATCATTAGATTTTAATGCATTAATATTTTCTTGTTGGAATTTATTTAATGCTTGAGTTAATGTTTCAGTTATTTCTGAAATTTTTGGTTTAATTTTCATTGGCTTAACTGTACCAATCTTGCCAGTACCACTTGCACCAGTTTGTATTGGCTGAGTAAAAATTTCTTTATTTGATTCTTCATTCATTAGTAACTCCATTGTTTAATTGATTTTGATTTTTCTTTTAGATTGTCGCTCCATGTCCACGAATCATAATTAGGGTGGATTATGGATGCTAATTCCTCTTTATCATTACTGATAGCAAGGAATTTCATTAGACCAAAAGCAACTGATTTTATTTGTTTTTGGTAATATTCTATATCTTTTTCACTTATTAGAAATTTTGAATAGGCTTTTGGCGATACATAAACAAGATTTGCTTTATGATTAGGATATGCCATTGAATATAAAGCCATTTGCCTTTTGTTTGATTCTGTTTCTTTAGATGGCATTCTTGCAGTAGTTTTTAAATCAATAAATGCTTCTTCAAAAACAAAATCTACAAATCCAATAAAAGGTACAGGTATATCTTCAAAAGATATTTCTATTCTCTTTTGATATTCAACAAGATTGTCATATTTAAATTCTTGATTTAATTTATTTGTATATTCTTTTAATTGTGATTTTTCTTTAATTCTTTTTTCATCTGTAACATCAATTAAATCATCTTGGCATAATTGTTCAAATTTTTGTTCAACAATTGTATTATCAATTTCCCAAGCCATATCTTCATATTTCTTTGATAAACCAAATTCAACTGCAGTACCTCTATGCATAGATGCACTACCTATATCTCTTATATTAAATAATTTATCTGCAATGAATTTTGCTGGGTCTTGTAGCCAAGTGTTTATTGAACTGTGAGATAGATGATTTATTCCATGTATCTCAAAAGGGTTATTTCTATTCATTTTTACCTCATTCTTCGTTCTTCATTAATATTGATAATATGGATTTATTTTATCTAGTCAACACTTAATGTGTTTACATTTTAATTTTTTTGTTATACAAATAAGTATGACATTAAAAGAATACATAAGAAAAAACGGTTATAATTATAAAAGTTTTGCACGAGAATTTGGCACACATTATAGAAATGTTGAGTCATGGGCGAAAGGCGATAGATTGCCACGATGGAAAGATGCAGAAAGAATTTTTATATTTACAGATAATCAAGTAACAGGAAGTGATTTGTATGCCGAACAAATATCACGCCAAAAAACAATATTACAAAGGAATGAGGTTTGATTCTAAAAAAGAATTTCAAAGATATTTAATATTAGAAAAGATGGAAAAACAAAGAATGATTTTTAATTTAGAAATACACCCACAATTCCCTTTAATTGTAAATGGCACAAAAATAGGTAGATATACTGCCGATTTCAAATACAAAAATAGAAAAGGCGAAACTATTATTGAAGATGTAAAATCAAAAATAACTAAAACACGAGATTACATTTTGAGAAAGAAAATATTATCAACATATAATCCACCAATTATTATCACGGAGATATTATGAGTTGGTCTGCATTAGATTGGGCATCTAAACAAAAGACAGGTTCTGGTAATTTAAAATTAGTTCTTATAACATTAGCTAATTTTTGTGATGATGAAAATAAATGTTTTCCAAGTTTTAAAACATTAATGAAAATTACAGAATTAAGTCGTTCAACAATAATAAGATGTATTAAAACATTAAAAGAAAAAGAATTTATAATTGTAAAAGATAGATATGAAAATTATTTAAATGACACACAAAGACAAACCTCAAATATGTATTATTTACAGGTAGGGTATCAGACAGACACCCATCAGTATCAGAATGACACTCACGAGAGTATCACACCGAAACTCCATATAACCAATAATAATAAACATATTATATACACTGATGATTTTAATGAATGGTGGAACTTATATCCAAGAAAAGATGGTTCAAAGAAAAAGGCATTTGATCTATTTGAAAAGATAACAGATAAGATTTTAAATTTTGATGAATTATATAGTTTTACTGTTAAATATAAACAAAGTGTAAAAGACAAAGATGAAAAATTTATACCACATGCTACAACATGGTTAAATCAAAGGAGATGGGAAACAGTTGACGAAAAGAAAAAAATAAATTTAAATCAATTAGTTGGTTAATTATGGGAGAAAACATCAATGAATATTCACGAAAAATTAATTCAAGAAGGCATTAGAGTTAATTCACAACAAGAACAACAAAAAGTTATTTGTCCAAAATGTTCACACTTAAGAAGTAAAAACAGAACTGAGCCTTGTTTATCAGTAAATCTGCAAAGAGATATTGCAATGTGGCATTGTCATCATTGTGATTGGAAAGGTGCAGTACATGATAATATAATAGAGCCGAATCAATTTTCAAAATTTAAACCAAAAAAAGAAAATGTGATGCCATTTGTGCCGAAAAAACAAACATTATCAAATGAAGCATATAATTGGCTAATAAAAAGACAAATCGACCCTACTGTAATAACAGAAATGAAATTGTATTCTCATAATGAGAAACTTTGTTTTCCATATTATCTTGATGGTAAAATTGTAAATATAAAACATAGAAGTAAAGATAAACGTTTTCATCAAGAAAAAGATGCAATGAAATGTTTATATAATGTTGATAATCTTAAAAAAGTTTGGGAAGAAAATCCTGAGGCAAAAAAGAGAGTTGTATTTGTAGAAGGAGAAATGGACGTCCTATCTTTGATGCAAATAGGTATTTATGATGTTGTATCTTTACCAGATGGTGCACCGAAAACACCTAAATTTGACATGAAAGATAAAAGATTTACTGCGTTTGAGCCTACTGAATGGATATGGAATGCTGAAGAGGTAATCCTTGCCACAGATAATGATGATGCAGGAAAGGCTCTTAGACTTGAGTTGATACATAGATTTGGTCGTGATGTCTGTAAAGTTGTAAAATTTCCTACATATAAAGATATGACAACAGATGAAGAAAAGCAAATCAAAGATGCTAATGAATGTCTTATCATTTATGGAGAAGATGTATTAAAAACATCAATAGAAAATGCAAAAGAATTTCCAATTCAAGATTTACATTCTGCAGTTGAATATCGTGACCAAGTTCAGAATATGTATGATGGAAATATACAAAGAGCCATCTCAACAGGTTTTGAAAAATTAGATGAAATATATAAAATTATGCCGAGTACATTTAATTTAATAACAGGCATACCAAACCATGGAAAAAGTAATTTTCTTGACCAAATATTGATGAATCTAGCAGAACAACAGGATTGGAGATTTTTATTATATTCACCTGAACATTCAACACCTAATCATATAAGAAGATTATTAGAAAAAAGATGTAAAAAGCCTTTTGATATAGGTGTATATGAGAGAATGACACAAGAACAATTAAATTCTGGTATAGATTTTTTAAATACACATTTTAAATTTCTTGAAGCAAAAGATGACATACCAACAATTGATTATATTTTATCAAAAGCAAAATCATCTAAACAAAGATATGGCATTAAGGGACTTGTAATTGATCCATTTAATCAAATAAGTTCAGATAGAGATGCACATAAAAGAGAAGATGAACACATAAGAGATATAATAGCAAAATGTCAACAATTTGCTAGAAATCACGAAATAATTGTATTTATGGTCGCACACCCTCATAAATTACACCGAAATGATGCAGGAGTAATACCGCCACCTGATTTATACCAAGTTAGTGGTTCTGCACACTGGGCGAATATGGCAGATGTAGGCTTAGTTATACATAGAGATTTTGAGGATAACACAACAAAAATTATAACTAAAAAGATAAGAGAACAAGGTGTTTACGGAGAAATAGGTCAAAGAGAATTCTTTTTTAATTACAGAACAAGGTGTTACGAACAAAACTAAATATGATTACATTACAAGGTTATGAAGATGCATTTATAGGTTTTACCGAAAGATTTGTGAATGGTAAATTTATTGCAATTTATGATAGAAACAAATGTATAGATATAACAATGAAACAAAGAAATTTAGATAAAGATGAAGCAATTGAATGGTTTGAAAAAAATATTGATACAATGGATAAAGGTGAAACTACACCAATTATTATATTTCCAATGAATTATAAAGAATATAATGATTTTGCGAATTATTTATGGGGGCATACAAAACATCAAAATGATAATTAAAGATAAATTTTTAGATAACAATTTAACAGAAGAACAACAAGAAATTATGGACGAGGCTTATGAAGCATTGATGTCTGAGGTAAAAGTTCTTGATTTAAAATTATATGAAAAATTAAGAGAAAATGAATTATCTTTGGCAGATGTTTATAAATTAAGAAACAGTAAAGAAGAAAAGAAAATGATTAGAATAGAAGATGGTCAATATAGTTTATTATGAGATATTTTAAATGTTTTCCATGATTGTTATGACTTGTATCATATGGATTGAAGGAAGTCGTTATGATGGTGGAGAAGTTAAATGTGGTATGCATAAAGCAGAAATACAATATTATACTATGTTTGCCTGTAAATCAAATATTCCAAGATATGAAGAATTTGTCGCTAAAAGTATTTATGACCAATTTGAAATGCCTACAGATTATATAATTAATACAATGTGTTACAAAGAAAACGGAGAAATTAGATGAATATTGAAATGCAAGTTAAAATGCGACCAATTAATGAATTAATACCATTTGAGAAAAATCCTAGAAAAAATCAAAAAGTAGGTAAAATTGCTCAATCAATAAAAGAATATGGTTTTACTCAACCAATAGTAGTAGATGAAGAAGATGTTGTAATAATTGGTCATACAAGATTAATGGCATCAAAAGAATTAGGTTTAAAAAAGGTACCAGTTGTAACACAAAAATTAAATGAAGAACAAATAAAAGCATTAAGAATAGCTGATAATAGATTGAATGAAGATTCAGAATGGGATTATTTTTTACTTGGCGATGAATTGAAAGAATTATTAGATTTACAATTTGATTTAGAATTAACAGGTTTTGAGAAAACAGAATTAGAAAATTTATTAGATTTTGATACAGAAAATGAAGATTTAGAATTTAATGATTTAGTTGTAGAACAAGATAAATATTCAAAATCAATTGTCTTTTCTTGGGAAGATTTAGATAAATACCAAGAAATAATGGCAATGTTAAACAAATATATTGATGACAATTCAAGTGTTTCTACAAATGAAGAAGCATTAGAAAGATTATTAAATTTAAATCAAGGAATGTAATATGATTATTTTTGTTAACCCTATGTGGTCAGTACAAACAATCAATTCAGATAGTAATTATGTCTTTCTTTCTTCTGTAATTACAAAATTCAATGAAAAATACCCTGAATATTCTTTTTTAATGCCTTTTCCTGCATCAAAAGGTTTTAGGTATTATGATGATGGCTTTTTTAAATTACCAAATATATTGCGAATACCTCAAAATATACCTCAGGGTAAAAAACAAAATAATATCCATTTTGATACATTCTTTATAAAAAAAATATATGACACATATGGACCCTACCTGATTTGGAACCAAATACCTGAATTAGCACCACAATTAAAATATTTTATGGCAAACTTTCATATGGTACCAACTGTTGTTAATCAACATCATTATATATTACATGAAAGCTTACCATACCCATTAGAACCTAATTTGCATTTTGTATTCATGCAATTATGTGGAGATTATTGTGCTGATGTAAATTTATTTAATTCTGACCATTGTTGGAATATGACATTAGATAACATAAGAGAATATCTACCAAGTTTAGAGAAAAAGATTAGTGAAAAAAGGAAAGTATTAAAATTTGGTTTCTTTGATAAAAATTATAAATATAAAAATACAGAAAAATATGAAAAATTTACATTTATATTCAATCATAGATTTCAAGATTATAAAAATTGGAGAACTACATTTGAAATATTTGACCAATTATATGCAGAAAAACATGAATTTAATGTATTAGTAACTAAGGCAGGAGGCGATAGAATAAATATTATTAATGAAAAGCCTTATGTAAAAGTAAAAGATTTACCAACAAAACAATTATATCTTGACGAAATACCTAAATGTCATGCAAATACATTTAACTCACAACATGAAACATTTTGTATATCTATATTAGAAAGTATGTTTTATGGATTATCTACAATAGTTCCTAATAGAACAACAATGCCTGAATTACTAGGCAAAGATAATTGGCAGTTATTTAATACTGAGAATGAACAGAAAGAAAAATTAATACATCTTATAAATAACAAAGATGTAAATGAACAATATGGTAAACAAAACAAAGAAAGAGCCAAAACATTTAATGTAGATGATTATGTAGATAAATTACATGAGTTATTTCAATCTCAAATAAGAAAAACTGTATTCACAGGTATGAAAGACCATAATAAACAAGGTTTTTTAAAAGTAATTAACAATAGAAGTGAATTAGAATTACAAGATGTTGAAAAAATGATAAGAGATTGTGGTTTAAGTAAGACACAATCAATGCCAATGTTTAAGGCAAATCTTGCATTATATGAATTAGGCTATAGACAAAAGTTTAGTAAAAACAAAGCATTTTGGTTGAAAATGAAATAATTTTCGTGGTATATAAAAAAAGATGAATGAAACAACACAAATAAAACCAATAAAAAGACCTAAAAAAACTAAAAATAAAGTAGGCAGACCAAAAACTGAAATAGATTTAGTTGAATTAGAAAAGGTATGTAGATTGAATTGCACAATGCCTGAGATAGCTTTTTATTTTGATATGCCATTAAGAACATTAGAAGATAAATATACAAATGATGAACAGATAAGAAAAACAATTCAAAAAGGTCGTGCCACAGGTATGTTATCTTTACGAAGAAAACAAATACAAATAATGAATGAAACTAATTCAACACCAATGGCAATATGGCTCGGTAAACAAATTTTAGGTCAAAGAGATAGACATGAAATAACTCAAGATATTAACATTGAAGAAAGAAAGGTGCTAGATATTAGCAAATTGTCAGATGATGACCTCAACACCATTGAGCGAGTGCTTAAACATGCTGTCGTTGAATCAAGTGAGAGCCGAGAAAATGCGAAGGTCCCTCAAATTGTTCATCAAGGAAGCATGGTCAACAATTGAGCCAAATAGATTATACAATGATAATTGGCACATAGATGCAATATCAGACCATCTACAAGCAATTGTAAATGGCGATATTAAAAGATTAATTATAAATATACCACCAAGACATATGAAATCTATTTCTGTATCTGTAGCATTACCTGCATGGACATGGACAATTGACCCTACAAAAAAGTTTTTATTTGCAAGTTATGCCTTGTCTTTATCAATAAGAGATAGTGTCAAATGCAGAAGATTAATAGAAAGTGATTGGTACAAAGAATATTTTGGTGGCAAATTTAGTCTTACAACTGACCAAAATCAGAAACAAAGATTTGAAAATGACAAAACAGGACAAAGAATAGCTACATCAGTAGATGGTGCATTAACAGGAGAAGGTGGAGATATTATTCTTATAGATGACCCACATAATGTTAGAGAAGCAGAATCAGGTATTGTAAGACAAGGTGTATTAGATTGGTGGGACCAAGCCATGCAAACACGATTAAATGACCCTAAAAACGGTGCATTTATAATTATAATGCAAAGAGTACATGAAAATGATTTAACAGGACATATTTTAGCTAATGAATATGATGATTGGGACCATTTATGTTTACCTGCAAGATATGAAAAAAATCATATCACACCAGTTAAATCAAGTTTAGGCTTTGTAGACCCTAGAAAGAAAGAAGGCGAATTGCTATGGAAAGACCGAATAGATGAAACAACACTACAAAATTTAGAGAAAAGTTTAGGTTCTTATGGTGCATCTGGTCAATTGCAACAAAGACCAATGCCAAAAGGTGGTGGTATTTTAAAAGCAGAATGGTGGTCAGAATGGTTAGAAGATGATTTACCAAACATAGAATATCTTATACAATCATATGATACTGCTTTTTCTACAAAAGAAAACAGTTCATATAGTGCAAGAACAACATGGGGAGTATTTAAACAAGATGGATATTATAATGCTATCGTTGTTGATATGTGGTATGATAGGGTTTCATACCCTGAACTCAGGAGAATAGCACAAGAAAGTTATGAAGATTATGAACCTGATATCGTGTTAATAGAGAAAAAAGCAAGTGGACAAAGTTTGATACAAGATTTAAGAATGGCAGGAATACCAGTATTAGAATATATGCCTGATAGAGATAAACAGGCAAGAGCACATTCAAGTTCTGCCTTGTTAGAAGATGGTAGAATATGGTATCCAAAAAACAGAAGATGGGCAAAAGATTTGATAGATATATGTTCTGCCTTTCCAGCAGGCGAAAATGATGATATAGTAGATACATGTACACAAGCATGGCTAAGATTAAGAAAAGGTTGGTTTATAACACATTCAAGCGACGCAGAAGATGATGACGTTGAAGAACAAAAGAGGTTAACATTATATGGCTAAACAACCAAACGTAATACCATTTCAAGAAGGTGCTCCACCTGATAACTTAGAAGTTGAAGAAATAGACAATAATGAAGTTCTTATTGGCGATAAATCATTAGATGAAATCGTTGAAATAACAAATGAACATGATTCAAATATAGCAGAAGATATAGATGACCAAGAATTATCAAGAAAAGCATCAGATTTATTAGATGCATTTGAAAGTGATAAAGAGGCACGTTCTGAATGGGAAGATAGATATAAACAAGGTCTAGAAACATTAGAGCCTGATGGTGGTTTAACAGAAGAAGAAGAACAAAGAGCCACAAGAGGTCTTAGTACAGTTGTACACCCAATGATAGCGGAAGCCGCCACACAATTTAATGCTAAAGCCATTGCAGAATTATATCCATCAGGTGGTCCAGTTAAAACAACTATCGTGGGAGAGCCTACAGAAGAATTAGAAGACCAAGCAAGGCGAGTGCGTGATTATATGAATTATCAAATCACACAAGAAATGCCTGAGTATTTTCCTGATTTAGATACAATGTTATTTCAATTGCCATTAATCGGTCATGCTTTTAAAAAAGTATATTTTGATACAAATTTAGGAAGACAATGTTCACAATTCGTAAAAGCAGAAGATTTTATTGTAGCACCTGATAGTAAAGATTTATACACATCAATTAGATATTCACACATAATAAGATTACCAAGAAATGATTATAATAGATATGTAGAAAATGGTTTTTATCTGCCAATAAAATATGTTGGTAGTGATTATGACCCAGCAGGAGATATTGGAGAACAAATCGAAGGTGTTACTTCTATGGGAGATGAAGAACACAATGAAACAGTTACATTAATAGAAATGCATGTATATGAAACATTTGACGGTATAGATGGTATAATTGATGCAGAAGAAAATGAAGATTTGGTGGCATTTCCTTATGTTGTAACGATAGATTATGATTCACAAAAAATTGTTTCAATCAGAAGAAATTGGGACCAAAATGATGAAAAGAAATTAAGACAAGATTATTTTGTATCATATAGATTTTTGCCCGGCACTGGCTTTTATGGTTTTGGTTTATATCATCTAATAGGTGGTCTTGGTAAAGCCGCCACAGGTGCATTAAGAGCATTATTAGATAGTGCCGCTTTTTCTAATATGCAGGGTGGTTTTAAATTAAAAGGTCGAGTTACAGGTGGCGAATTACAAGTTAATCCCGGTGAATTTGCAGATTTAGATGCAACAGTAGATGATGTTAACAAGGCTATAATGCCATTGCCATTTAAAGAGCCATCAGGAACATTATTTAATTTAATGAATGCAATCGTACAAGCAGGACAAAGATTTGCAAGTACTGCCGATTTGAATGTTGGTGACGTAAATCCAAATGCACCAGTAGGTTCAACAGTTGCATTGATAGAACAAGGCTCAAAAGCATTTAGTGCAATACATAAAAGATTACATTATTCACAGGGACAAGAATTTAAATTAATTGCAAAATCAAATTCAAGATTTCTACCTGAAAAATTCGAATTTAGTTTATCAGGTGTTACACAATTCATAATGTCATCTGATTTTGACAGTACAATTGACATAATACCAGTATCAGACCCAAATGTATTCTCTACTGCACAAAGAATTGCACAAGCACAATCTGTTTTACAATTATCACAAACAGCACCTCAACTTTACGACCAATATGAAACACATAAGAGAATGTTAGAATCATTAAGAATACCTAATATTGGCGAAGTGTTGAAAGAACCTGAAGAAGCATCAAGAATAGATCCAGTAGATGAAAATATGTCTATAATGTTTGGTAAACCAATAAAAGCATTTCCTGATCAAGACCATGATGCTCATATTAGTGTTCATATGCAGTTCTTACAAGACCCATCATTAGGTGGCAATCCGGGTGCTAGAAATTTACAACCAGTATTAGTTGCACATATAGCAGAACACATTGCATTACTTTATAGACAACGTATGCAATCAGCAATAGGCATGAATTTAGCGCCATTGCCTGATCTAAGAAATCCTAAATTTAAATTTGATGATATTTCTCCTGAAATGGACAATTTAATAGCAGAAAGAGCCGCTGAAATTGTTAAACAATCACCACAAATGGAACAAATCAGTGCTATTACAAATATAGGACAAGGACAACAACAAGGTAATCCTTTACAACTTGCACAACAACTTGCACAATTAGAAGCACAAATGTTACAAATGAAAACACAACAAGAACTTCAGATTGAGGAAGCAAAAGCAAAACAAGATATGGCTATTAAAGATGCAGAAACAAAACAAGAATTAGCTATACAACAAGCTGAATTAAATCAAGATTTACAGGCGAAAATGGCTAAATTACAATTAGAATTACAAATAATCCGAGATAAATACCAAGCTAAAAAAGGAGGTTAAAATGCCCGGACACATGGACAAAGGAACTAAGAATTATCGTAACATGATGAAAAACATGGAAAAAATGAATGATATGAGTTTAGGAAAACCTATGTCAGATGCAGATGCAATGAAAGGTGTTGCTATGGCAGGAATGGCAGAAGAAAAAATACCAGCGCCTATGAATATGGGTATGGATTCAATGTTAGATACAGAAAAAGAATCTATGATGAAAATGTTACAAGGAATGGATTTTGCACCATCAGATGTTAGAGAAGCAATAGAAGCGTTAATGAGTATGGGATTTGATAGAGAAGCAGTACTAGAGATTTTAGAAAGCACACCGGGTCTTATAGGAAATATTAGTGATAAACCTCAAGTAATGTCAGAAACAATGACAGAAGGTGCTTTAGGTTCATTGTCTGAAACACCAAAACCAATGATGCGACCTACCCCAATGCCACAAAGATTAGATGCAGATAGAACACAAAGCATGGACATGCAAAAGACAGGTATGGGAACATAGGCTAAAAAATGGCGAAAGAACCATTTTCATTAAGAGATGTAGATACTTTAAAAACAGGTATTTTAGCAGAACAGGCTGGAATTAAACCTCTTTCTAATTTTGGTGTAGATTTTACATTAAGACCAGAAACAGCATTTGGTGCTTTGCCCTTCGTTGGTGATTTAACAGTGTTAGGTCAAGCGATAAGTAAATATCAAACAGAAGATGCCGCAAATAGATTATTGGGAAAAGATGTTGGTTTTCAACAAACTCTTAAAGGTGCAGGCACAAGTGGTAGTGCAACAAAACAAATAATTGATGAAATAAAACAATTTAAACAAGACAATTCAAGCACACCATCAGATAGAATTACACGAGATGATATTCAAAATTATTTTATGTCAAAATCTCCACAATTAGATTTGGCACCAATACAAATACCAAGATTTACAAAAGAAGAATTAGAACAAGGTTCTACTGATTTTAACAAACGACAACAAGTAAATTACACACAACCATTTGCAAGTGGTGGTACATTTAATGTTCTGAGTGATGCAAGAAATAAAGAAACAGGTGCTTTTAATTATAATGCACCATTTATAACAGAAGATGAAAAAGGTAATCTTTATGCTACAGGAAAAACATTAGGTGAAGAAATACAAAGTGGTACATTTGATGACCAATTAAAATCAACATCACAATTTGCAGAAGATAAAGTTACACAATCAAATATAACAAATCTTGTTGATGAAAGAACAGGCAAAAGTTTATATGACCCTGCCTTTGCAAGAGCAGTAACCTTAGAAAATCAGGGAGAAAGCGCAGATGCAGAAGGAACTTTTATATGTACAGTTTTATATGAAATGAATATAATACCTATGAGTATATACAAATATGACCAAAGATATGGTCAAACAGTTAATAGAAAAATATATAATGGTTATGCATTATGGGGTAAACCATTAGCAGAAAGAATAAGAAAACAAGGTCTTGCATATAAGATTATGACACCTATTGCATGTGCTTGGGCAGAACAAATGGCATATGATTTATCAGATGGTAAAGTAGGTAAAAACAGAATATCAATTAAGATTGCTAAATTTTTGGGAGAAACAATATGTTATACATTAGGACTGTTTATAAAACCAAAAGGAGCAAAAAATGGCAGAACACACACTAGAAATAGGCAACATGGAGAGAAACGAGGAACTGTTCATGGAAAAGATGGGGTTTCCAAGAGACGCAGAAGGGTTAGACCTAAGTGATGAACAATTAATTAACTTTTTATTATTATGTTATCAAGGTCAAATGCTTCCCGAGGAAATGGACGAAGAAATGGAAGAAGACCATGGCGATGTAAAAGTTAAAATCATTAAGATGGACAGTGGTAACACTCATGAAATGATGAATGACATACTTGGTCCAATGGGTCCAAAGGTGATGTAATGCCATTTAGTAAATATTCAAAAAAACAAAAAAATTTAGCTAGAATAGCAAAGCCAAGAAATAAAATTACTGGTGCAGATTTAGCAAAATTAAGAAAGGGAAAAAAGAATGGCAAAAAAGGCAAAAAAATCAAAGTCTAAAAAGACCAAAGCTGTACCTACAAATCCTAAATTGTATGCACGAATAAAAGCCAAAACAAAGGCTAAATTTGATGTCTATCCTAGCGCTTATGCAAATGCCTATTTGGTTCGTGAGTACAAAAAAGCTGGTGGTGGTTATAGAACTAAAAAGGCATAATTATGGCAAAACCTAAAGGCAAAGGCACATTAACAAATTGGTTTAAAAAAGAAAATTGGGTAGATATATCAGCACCAAAAAAAGGTGGTGGCTATGAGAAATGTGGTAGAAAATCTGCAAAGAATAGCAAAAGAGGTTATCCAAAATGTGTGCCGAAAGCCAAAGCCAATAGAATGACAAAAGCACAAATTAAATCAGCAGTTGCTAGAAAAAGAGCTAACCCAAAAGGAAAAGTAAAAACATTATTAAAGAAGAAGAAGAAAAATGGCGCCAAGAAAAAAGCCTGACCCTAAAAAAGGCACTGGTAAAAAGCCAAAAGGGAGTGGTAGAAGATTATACACAGATGAAAATCCAAAAGATACCGTTAGTATCAAATTCGCCACACCTACAGACGCAAGAAAGACGGTTACTAAAGTTAAAAAAATCAATAAGCCATATGCGAGAAAGATACAAATACTTACAGTTGGCGAACAAAGAGCAAAAGTAATGGGAAAAACAGAGGTTGCAAGTATATTTAAAAAGGCAAAGAAAACATTAAAAGCACAAAAGGAGAAAAAAGATGGCAAAAAAAGCAGTAGAAGCGCCTAAAGGTTTTCATTGGATGCGAAGTGGCAAGGGATTTAAATTAATGAAAAACCCTGCTGGTGGATATAAACCACACAAAGGCTCTAGTTTGAAAGCATCTTTTGAAATACAAAAAATACATAAGAGTAAATAATGGCTAAAACATCTCCATTAGTAAGAATGTTATCAGGTGCATTAGGTGATTTAATTACTGAAAGAATGACACCAAAAGGTGCATTAGATGAATTAATGGATATGAAAAGACCTGAAAATGAAAACATAGATATACCTGAATTTAAAATAGAAAATCCAGCACCACCAATACCTGTAAGTGGCAAAAAACGTTTAATATACAAAAATGCAATTGATAACATTATGAAAACAGAAGATAACCCTTTTCAAGCATTTGATGAAGAAGAAGGTTTTGATTTTGCAAATAGAAAAATGGGAGAAGCATTAAAACAAGCCTTAGATATGGAAGATTATGCAACTGCAAAGAAATTTATGTTTGAAAATCAAGTTAGATTTGAAGATTTAGGTTTTGCAGATTCAGAGGCATTCCAATTTATAGATAGTGTGTTAGAAGAATTGTATTATGGTGGTGATTGATGGCAGAATACAAAGGCAAAAAGGTTACATTAAACAAGCCTAGACGCATAAGGAAAGGCGAAACATCTTATGGTAAGAAAAAGTCCGTTGTATATGTAATGAGTGGCGATAAGGTCAAAAAAATAACTTTTGGTGACCCTAATATGAGAATCAAGAAAACATCTCCTGCTAGAAGAAAATCATTTAGAGCAAGACATAGATGCGACACAGCCAAAGATAAGACAACTGCTAGATATTGGTCATGTAAGGCTTGGTAAATGGCAAAAGGGTTAGCAAAATTATTTAGATATGGCTTTGGTGCATTAGATGATTTAGGCATGTTTTCTCCTACAGAAAAAGCAATTGATATGTTGCCACAAAAAACAGGCACACCTGAACAAATGTTTTCACAAATAGGTAAAATAGGTGGTAAAGGTGTCAAAGAAGAAATGTTATTCACTGGCATTGAAGATGCATTTGCCACTGCACCAAAAGTAACAAATCAACAATTAAAAGATTATCTATCAAATAATAAAACAAGAATTAATGAAATAATAAAAAGTGAAGCAAAGGCTAAAGAAAAAGGACAAATAACATATTTTAAACATTTTGACCCAAATGTACTTACAAATATAACTCAAGATGGTAGAAGATTAAGAATTCTTGAGGGTTTTACTACAGGAGATGATTATACTTTAAAATTTATTGATGATTTAGCAAAAGACCCTAATAGAACAGGAACATTAGATAACCCATTTATAAGTAAAATAGACCAAGATGAACTATCAGATAATTTTTATGGTGCAATCGATAGAAAATATTTTAATATGGTTGACCAATTAGATGACAATGAAGAAATACTTGGTTTAGAAAATACAAACAAAGCTGATATGCATGCTAAATTGAGAGATAAAAATTTAGAAAATTTAATTAAAGTAAGATTTATTGATGAAGATAAAATAGCATATACAATTAGAGGAAATAACAATGTGGGTTATGAAGTTCAGGGAGGTACAAATTTAGATAAAAATGCTATTGATGATGTGTATATTGCTCGAGCAGATAATTTTAATGAAGCAGTATTACAATTAAATGAATATCGTAGACAAGCACAAGAATTAGGTACGAAAAATCAACTTATAAAAGATACAACAATTGATTTACGACCTAAACATGAAAGTTATACTTTACCGGGTGGAAAAAATTATCAGGAAATATTACTAAAATTAGAAGAACCAATAGATAATGTGGCATCTATTGCTGGTAAATATGATGATGTAATAGAAATTAGTGACAATTTTTTAGTTGTAAAATTAAATGCAATTACAGGTAGTCCATCAGAGGCGGCTTTATCTAAAGATATGATAAAAGTTTTGAAAAGTGGTGAACCTGTAAAAATAGATGATAGAAACAAAATCAGATATAATAAAGACACAGATAATATTGAAGTTTTAAAACAAGATTATATAAATACATCACATACTGGCGATGAAAAAAATGTTGTTGTTTTTGCGAGAACAAAAGACAGAGTTGATGATGAAGGTAGAAAAATATTATATGCAGAAGAAATACAATCAGATATGTCGCAACAAGGCAGAAAAAAAGGTCTTGTTATGGGACAAAAAGAAAAAAAGGCATTTATAAATAAAAATAATCCAATAATTTATGGTGATATTCTTGATTCAATAGAAAAATTAAAAAATACTACAAATATTTCAGATTTAAAAGCTGTTAGAGTATTACAAACTGAACCTAGAGATATAAGGATTGGTAGAATAGAACCAGCAAAACAACTTATTGGATTTGAAAATGATAATGCAATCTTTAATATTATCAACAATAACCGAGATTTTAAAAATGCACATACATTTGAAGATATAGTCAAAAAATATCAAACAAAATATAAATTTAATGAATTAAAAGATAACAGTACTAAAAGATTAACTAATCAAGGTTTTAATAAAACAAACATTAATGAAATCGATAAAGAGATATTAGAAGAAAGTGGCATAAGTGTTCCACAAGGCTTGTATTCTGATGTTTCTGATTTTGTTGATATGTCATTGTTTAAAAATCGCATATCGGCAATCAAAAAAGTTACTGCTGACAAAATTTACAATAGAGAATTTAATAAAACATTTGGTCCATTAGATGATGCAGGAGACCCAATAAATAGAATTGAACCACAAAAATTTATTGATTTTAATAATAATATCTTGAAAAAAATATTAGGAGCAGAAAATCATAAAAAATTCTTAGACAATAGTATTAAAGAACAAACAAAAGAATCATTAGAATTATTTACTAATACGAGTACAAAAAAATTTAATGAATTAAAAGATGATGATAAAATGGATATGTCATTATCTCAACTTACATCTATACCAGATACAGCCGATGGTTTTTTAGATAGATTTAATGAAATGCGACAAAGAGGTATGACAAAGGCAGAATTTAAAGAATTTGTTATTGAACCTAGAATACAAAGTAAATTAAATAGTGAATTAACTAAAAATATTGAACCATTAGAAAGAGAAAAAATATCTGCTAAAAATTTTGATTATTCAGATAATGCAATAGATGAAGTCTATGATGGTTTAATAGAATTAGATGATAATTTAGATAAAGCAGTTAAATATGATGTTACAATAAGACCAATAAGTGATATGCCATCAGCACCATTTATCGGCACTTCAGAAAGATTTACAGAATTAGGAATTAAACGATTATTGAAATATGCAAAAGATAATAATTATGACGGAGTTTCATTTTCATCAGGTCTTATACATGATAAAAGATGGAAACAACCAAATTTAACTCAATATTATGATGTTGTCATACCAAAAGTTGCCAAAAACATATTAAAAGGAACAGATGCAAAATTAGAATATAAAACAATATTTACAGATGCAGATTTTAAAAAAGATTTTGATAATAAAAATTTATCTTTAATGGAAGAAATTGAACCAGCATATGATATAAATAAAAATTTAATAGAAAATCGTGGAGAACCACAAATTGGTGGATATATTACAGATACACCAACAATTTATCTAACACCAGACCTTAAAGAATATATAGACTCTGGAATATCTTTATATTCTCCAATTGTTGCGACAGGACTTGCAGGTGCAATTACAAGTCAAATATTAGGTCCTGAGGAAGATATTATTAAACAAGAGGTTGCAAATGTCAGCGAGAGTTAAAAAGGTTGCAAATGCAGAAATAAGAGCGGCAAAAAAATTTCTTGAAAGAAGAAAGATAGAATCTGATGAAGTAAGTCCTAAGAAATTTGCTAAATTAGCGAAAAATTTAGATAAAAGTTTTTCTGAAACATTAAAAATATTGGCAAGAAGATTATCAGGAGGTCAAGTATAATGGCAGAAGAATT
>VTLG01006248.1_pt1 | contig 18856 bp, 29 predicted proteins | sample 4694571 | NCBI WGS metagenome assembly VTLG01 (sample SAMN12604809, study PRJNA352737) | marine metagenome | biome: ENVO:00000447; feature: ENVO:00000209|ENVO:00000569|ENVO:01000036; material: ENVO:00002151; isolation source: viral sequences binned using virsorter ...
CTCCTCACGAACTTCGTTCTCATACGCTACATAATTGCTTCGTACATTTAACTGTTCATTCAAGTAAAAAATAGCTAGAAAATCCACAAAGGTGGATTTTCGTCGACAAAGACGATTTTTTACTTGTGTCATTTTTCATTCTGTAAGAGTTGGAGTTCTTGAACATAATGGTGTGTTCGCTTGTATCTGTATAGAGATACGAGGTTAACAATCGTTCTAACAAGGAGATAACTATGGAACAATTAATAAACTTACAAACTCAAGAGAAGATGGAAAAATTAGTACTACAAAAACTAGGATTCCTTAACACCGATACCTTCGACCCTGATGAGCAATATCTAACAAAAGATGGTAAGATGAACTTCCAATGGAACTTACATCACTTCATCAGAGTTGGTAAGATAATCTCTAATGAGTTATGGTCTATCAAGAATCAAGTTCAGAAGATGGAATCAACTCACAAGAATATCATAGATGGAGTTATCAATGGAGAGAATGTTGACAGACTTCAGGCTAGAATCAGAAGAGATGAGGACAGACTAGACAACAGTATAGCAACACTCAACTTTGCACTAGCAGAATACACAATGATATTCGAAGACGAGTTTGCAAGAGAGGCACTTGATAAAATTGATATCCCAGCAAACAAGCAACATAACAAGTTGTACAAGCTATACAAAGACAGTCTAGATCAAAAAGATATGGTCAAGGCACAGTCATATGATAGCCAATGCAGAATACTAACAATGATTCTACAAGTCGACTCTATGTCATCATGGTACAGTACAGAGTTAGATAAAAGAATCAATGGTTATCAATCACCAACAGCTAACAAGCCATCAAAGCTAGTAGCTAAGATAACTGCTAAGTAACAACAAACGAGGACAGTCGAGAGGCTGTCCTCAATACCATTTCTTATTCTGATGGGGGAGCGATATATATAGTGTATTAGCTCAACTTTTTAATTACAACAAATGATGAATTCAATTAAAGGAGATAAACTTATGATTCATATTATAGCTTTAATATGCAGTAATATTGTGACATTGCTCTCAATATATACTGCACTACAGTATGCAGGAGATGTTTATGTATTATTTCACATGAGCATATTTGCATTTGGTGTACTAGGTACTATCCTATCTAGTAAAAGATTGTTAACTGAAATCAACATATGGAGGATCAAATGAATCACATACAAACAATCAATCAACTCAAAGAAAGAATAGATGACTATGATTTCGATATCAAAACATTACCTATGTGTGGCTACCAAGATCGAATGAACTACACATATGATGACATGATAGAATGTAATGACAGAGTGATGATCGTCAAGAGCGAAGACAATCAGTATCTTGGCAATCACTCACCTGCTTATCGACCAGTCAAAAATAAAGATATCATACAACCAATATGGGATATGATGAAGCGACAATCAAATGACATTGTGCCAAACATACAAGTCCTACAAAGTGGACAAATGATGTTAGCCACCTTCACTTGTCGTGACATAACAATACAAGACCCACAGCTTAACAGCTACATTGCATTTCGTGTAACAGTTCGTAATTCTTACAATGGAGTCTGGTCAGTTATGATTACAGCAGATGGCTTCAGAGTATGGTGTAACAATGGCTGTACTACTGCTGATAAGATTGCCAACTATACACAAAAACATAATGGTAAGTTCTATTACAACTTCGATCATATCGAACATCTTGTTCAAGAGTTCAAAGGTAATGAACAGCGCTATCGTGCATGGTATAGCACACCAGTTTCATCAGACGAGGTAGAATCTATGTTCAATAAACTTGCATACACACCAAGACCAACAGTTGATGGTAAGTATCGTAATGAAACACAATACCAAAAGCTAATGCAACATTGGGGTGACTATCAACATAACATTGGTAACAACAAATGGGCATTGTACAATGCAGTAACACATTGGATATCACACCCAGTTGATGTGAAAAACAAATACAAAACAACTGTCGAAAGAAACAGTAAGTTGCTATCATATATGAACAGACCCAACTCAATGTTCTATACAAGAGGAAGTTACGGAACAATATAACAATGGAGGTAAACATGGAGATAAAACTCACAAAAGCAGAAGAAAAGATGTGTGCTGCCTATGCAAGGATAGCACACCCTGCTGATCACAGAGAACTATTCGAGCATATATGTGATGTAGCTAAACCAAAAACTTATCTAAAAGAAGAAGTTTGGATTAACAAAATGGTAGTAGCAACAACACAGTTATGGGAAGAAATGAATCCTGATATACAAGCATCTAAGATGATTGAAGATATCTTGCATGATTCTCAGATCAAACATATGAACTTCAAATGAAGAATACAGTAAAGTATCAATACAAATCTATTGTAGAAAGATTAGTGTTCCTGCGAAGAATTAGAAAACTATCGCAGGAACAAATAGCTTTGGATATTGGTGTAGATACAAAACTGTTTGGAGAATGGGAACGCATGGTGCGTGAGCCTAGACTCTTTAACCTGCTATGTTGGTGTGAAGCATTGCAGGTATACTTAACTATCACAGCAACAGATGAGGAGTTTTAAATGGATAGTGTAATCAAAATGGTTAGAGAAAAAGCAGACGAAGCAAATCTTTGTGGCAAACTAACGTCATTGTATCAAGTATTAAATGACGTACAAGCAAGAATCTCAGAACTAGAAAAACAAATACCTGAAGGTTTTTGGGATAATGACAAGCAAGAGTAAGCGTAAAGGTAACTACCATGAGAACTGGTTTGTTAAGTTATTCAACTCATGGAAGTTACCTGCTAAAAAAGTACCACTATCAGGTAGTCTTGGTGGTGAACATACTGGTGATATAAAATTAGTCATCAACGATATAGAGTATGTGGTCGAAATAAAATACAGAGCAGTAGACAAATTCCCTAGCGTTTTCAAAGTGTTACAGGGCAAAGATATTGCTATGTATAAACGTAAGACTGGTGATCCTAGATGGGTTGCCATAATCCCTGATAAAATATTTAAGGAGATAATTAAATGAAATGTGTCATATGTGGTAATAAAATAGAGCCACAATACAATGCCAAAGGTGTAGTGATTTGGACAGAAGGACACAACCCTGAGCCTATAACTTCACATGGCAGGTGTTGTGATAAGTGTAATAGTGATATAGTTATACCTGCAAGGATAGCTGATATATATGTAAAGGAGAGAAAAGATGGCTAATCTACAAAACAATGTGTACCTTGAGTGGGAACAAAAGGTATCAGAAATCAAAGGACTTGAAGACAAGATCAGCGAGTCTGAAGATGTGGCTGAAGTCAAAAGGTTTATCAACTACAATCTTAAACCAAAACTTCAGTACGAAAAAGAATGGTGTGATCATTTTGCAGAACAATTCTACAATGAGTATTGGCACGGAGTTGTAGGAGATCATCATGCCGAAACTAACTAACGAGTGGCAACCAAGCCAAGAAGTAATCAATCAATACAAGGAGGTCAATCATGACAGAGAAACAAAATACTTCAAACATTTCTATATTACAAACTCGTATAATAAAGAAGACTGGAATACAGTCTATAGCGAATGGTGTAAGAAACAACTCACTCGCAAAAACACTGGTCGAACAAGCAGGATCAGACCCAAACAAAGTAACGAAAGCGACAGTTTCTATCTTAGAGTCCATAATCAACTCAAAGATAACTGAGAAAACTAACAATCAATATATGTTCTTTCGTTGGGAGTTAGCTTCTATATCAGATATTGCTAATGACTTGTATGATAATCGTACTAAAGTCATCAAAGCTATGGAAGAATGTATGACTGTAGCTGATCCCAAAGACATACATCAATGGCTCATGGAAGTCATGGTATGCACAGCAAAGCAAAGCCACTTAACAGAGAAAGACTTAGCCTTCAAAGCAAGAGTATATGCTAAGAAGTTTGAGCATGTACCTGCAGATATAATGAAGTATGCTTGTGACAAAGTTATTATGAATTGTAAGTTCTTTCCAACTGTAGCAGAGATCAACGAGTATGTTCAGCCAATGCTGCACTATCGTAAGTCATTGGTCGAAGCAGTATCAAGTAAACTAATTTCAGCAATAGGAGAATAATATGAAAATATCTGAAGCAACACAAGTAGCTATAGACAGAGCAATTATCTTACAAAAGATGAAAGGTAACGACACTTTCAAAGATATATGGCTTGGTAATGGTTGGCTATCAAAAGATAAAGATGGCAAAATTACTTTTACACCAACAAAACAATTACCTTATTAGGAGTAACGAATGGAAGAAGAAAGATTTGAAGATGCACCTGAAGCATTAAAAGAAAAAGATTATCAGAGGTACATACCTAAACCCTATATGAATTATTTCAAATCAGTTCAGTTTTATTCTGATCGAGATGAAAAAATTCAACCTAAAGGTGTGACTGCTGATTACAGAGGTTATGCCAAAGCACATTAAGTGCTTGATTTATAACAATAAATGTAGTATGCTGATAGCAAGATTGGAGGTCTTATGACAACAGAACTACGTCACGCACCTATGCGTGAAGACTTTATCAGAGGTAGCGATATGGTATCTTTGATGCAAGGCAAGTGGGAAGAACTATGGAAAATCAAAATGGGATTGCTTGGTCGTAAAGATTTGCGACATGAGTTCAATGTTAGGTTAGGTTCTTTTACAGAAACTTTTAACTTATTGTGGCTACAAGAATTTTATGAGTATGACTTTGTACCACAACAAGCATACACAAAAATGTATGGTAGTATTAAACTACAAGGTACATTAGATGGTGTAGAAATATCACCTGATAGAAAGATTGGTGTAGAATGTAAACACACACATAGTCGTAATGATATGGACTATATGTTGGATTACTATATGCCACAAATACAGTTCTATATGTATATATCAGAACTACAACAAATGGTATTTTCTGTTATCTTTGGTAATCAACACAAGTGTGTAATTGTAAGTTCTAATGAGCAATACCAGAGTGAGATGTTATATAAGATCAAATCATTTTGGGAATATGTTACACACAACAAACAGCCTGAAGATTATGTGTCAGAGATAAAGCAAAGTATCAAAGACAACATACCGATTGATGGCAAAGTTAAACGTGATGCTTCATCTAGTAATAGTTTTACTGTAGCAGTAAATCAATATCTACATAACGAAGAAGCTGCTAAAGAATTTGAACAAGCTAAAAAAGATATTAAAGCAGAGCTAAAAGATAATGAGTCAGAGGTCTACACAATGAGTGGACCAATAACTATAAGTGCAAAAAGAGATAAGCGTGGGTCAATTCGCATAACAAAAAAAGGGTAAGCGACCCACTTACCCCTTTATAACTATCTGTAAAATGGAGGTCTTACATGACAGATACAAATACTAATACCAAAAAAATTGTGCCAAGTAAAGCACACCCAAAACTCACAGCAACTTTGAAACAAGGATTGCTTGAGTTTCAAAAACTTGCTACATCTGCCAGTAAAGGTGGTAAAGCAAATATACCTTCACAAGGAGGTAAAAGAACCTATGCAAGATTAGAAGATGTAATCGAAGCAGTAGGACAAGGTAATCAATTTGGTTTATTTTTTACACAAGAAATTGATTATGTATATACAAGTCATATGGAAACTAAATCAGAAGTAGTAGTCGTGACTACACTACGTCATGTTGTTGATGACGCTACTTATGTATCAAAGTTACCAATCATCATGTCACAACAAAACATGGAGAATCCTCAAAAGATTGGATCAGCTATTACATATGCTAAACGATATACATTACAAGCAGTATATGGTTTACCATCAGAAGATGATGATGGTGAATTAGCTAGTAAGCCTACAATTCAAGTCAGCAAACCAAAGATGAAAGGAGAAGATGATGACGGATTATGATAATACAGACAGAGGTAGTCTCTTCAAACCACGAGCAGATGAAAGTCTGCTTGTGCAAGGAAAGCTAGACAGTCAAGGCACAGAGTATCGTATTGTAGTTATCAAAGCCTCACTACCTGATGGTGGTACAGCACGAGATGTCTATGTCAAAGTCGGTACTATGTATGAGAATGACAAGTCATTGAATGAAAAAGCACCAGACTTTAGTGGTCCAGTCACTATGCCAAGCCAAGAGAAGCGTAGGATTGCTTGTTGGAAAACGATATCCAAAGATGGCAATACTAAATTTCTATCTGCACGGATAGGTGATAGCACACCAAGAGTAGTAGAACCTGCAAGGGATCAAACTATAATAGAAAATGAATCAGTACTAGGAGGAGTAGATGACCCAGACGATATCCCGTTCTAAAAAAGATCAAATGATTAGTGAGGCATTAGCAAGAACCCATGACCCTAAAACGTCATGGGAAGCTGCTGAAAAAGTTGACACCAATAAGTTAGAGTCATTGGTACTAAGAGTACTAAGTGAACTTGGAGATAGAGGTGGCACTAATGATGAAGTTCTTGAATATTTACATGACACACAACTATGGAAAAAATACACAGTTATGTTTCCAAAAGAAAGTAGTATTACACCAAGATATAAACAGTTAATAAATAAAGGCTTAGTCTATCGTGATGGTACTACAAGAAAAGGTAGCATGGGTAGAAGTCAAATAGTAAATTTTATAGTAAAAGAGCAAAAAAAGTCTTGATATAAGAGCCATACAGAGGGGGTAAACACCTCCTCTGGTATGATTACACCCAAGAATATCTACTAAGTCTGTATGTTTTTCATACGTTCAATAAGACGATTTGCTCTATTTGGTACTTGTTTTGCCCATCTAGAGTCTAACATTTGGTTAGCAGCCTCTATCCAATCATTAGAATCTATAGCTCTTTTCATCTTATGAAAGCGAGATAGTCGAGGTCTGCCCATATTAAACATCATATTGCATAAAATCTTTTGTGCTTCAGCAGGTAACTCTTCGAACTGTGGATAAAGTAATTTAGTTTCTGCTACACAAGTATATAAATCTGATTCAAATAATTCGTGTACTCGCTCAGAATCTACTTGTGTACCAACAGCTAATCCATGTTCAGGATCATCTTCACGGATAAGATGACCAACACCTACAGTTGGTAAGCCAAGATGATCGAGATAGATTTCATTGACTACTCCTTCATCAGCTTTAATTTCTTCTGTCATTTCATTAAAAGTATCTGTGTTCATTGTAACCTCCTATTTTCTATTACACCACACATAGGACATTTCCATACATTTTTTATAGCAGTAAATAGCATTGCAATCTTACAGCGTTCACATATAGGTATTGTCACTTTGTAATCTTTTTATACTTTTCAAATGTACGGAGTCCACCCAATCCAAGCATACCCATCAGCACAGTCATCAATGAACCCATATCAAACTCAGGTAATGGTGGCATAGTGACACCAAACAGAGCAGTAAAAAATATAACAAAGGGCGCTATGACAAAGTGCCATGCCAAAGCAATACCACACACCCAACCAATAAAAGGTCTCCAACTTGCAACAAACCAATGACCTGATTGTGCTTCCATCTTGTTGACTTCTATCTGTGACTTAGCAAGTTCTTGTGCATGTTTTTCAGCCATGGTAGCAATGTCATGTGCTAGTTTATTTTTGGTATCTTTGTCTTCTATAAATTTGCCTAATAGTTTAGTGGCAGGACCAATCAATGCTTGTATCACCATAACCTCATCTGTTTGTTGACGTTTACAAGTTTGCAGTAACAATCATACTTCTGTGTCTGTTCACCAATCTTGACTGTTTGATTGGCTAATCTTTCTTTAAAATAAGTACAGTTGTTTACATTTGATAAATGTAATGTACCTGCAGGATTACCTGCAAGGTAGCATAATAAAACAAAAGCAGGTTTCACCCTCTTTTCTCCTTCCATAACCATGCTAAGAATACGATAAATCCTATGATAGTACAACAAAGTAATACAATACCTATCCATTCAGCAATCTTTCTACGAAGTTCTTGACGTTCATAGATTTCTTTTTGTCTTTGCTTTCGTATCTGTCCTTCCATGTGCAGTATTTCGTTCCAAGAATTAGCACCATAGTGAAAGTTTATAAATGATTTAAGTTCTTGTCGTTGTGCTTCAAGTTTCTTTTTAGCAGTAAAAGCCTCAATAGCAGATGTCTTAATGTCATCACCTTTAAATAGCTTTTGTAACAGAGATGGGTTCTTAGCTTTCTTTTCAGTATTGTCTACGTCAGACACAGCACTAAGCCAACGACCTAAATCTTTGCCCATAGATTCTATATCTTTACCGATTGCGAAACCTTTTTTGATTGCTCCAAAAGCCTTAGATGCTGCAGTTAAAGCTAAACCTATAGTAGCTGGATCCACTTTACCTCACTCTATTTTGGGTACTTATCTTTTATTTTTTTGATCGTTGTTTTCCAACTATCAATACCATTATGATAAATATCATCTAATTGATCAATAATAGAAGGATATTCAGCACTTCTTTTTTGAGCATAAGTGCGATTAGCAAAAGCTGTTTTTTCAGCAAGTTCTCTTGCACTTTTAGTATCATCATATTTTTTTGTTATTGCATCAATGATAGATTGAGTTGTTTTAGTTTGTGTATTATCTCTGTTTTCAGTTATGCTTTCACCATCTGTATTAATTTGTATTGCATGAACTTTACTATAATCTGACCAAAAACTGTCATCATTTATAATCTCACCTACACCATCTTTTATTATTATTTTATCATCTACTATTACTGATATAATCATTTGTAATCCTTATGTCTTAATCATAAATTTCATTGCTATATATGGCTGTAATACTGATACTGAATTTACAGTTAGACCATGATTATGAGCTCCACCACTACCAGTAGGACCAGTAGTACCATTATGAACTGTAGTAAAACCATCAGGTCCACCTGCACCACTTGTTCCACCACCAACATATCCTGCATGAGGATATACTGAATGTTGATGTTGTGGCATTTGTGAAGTAGTAAGAGTATGATTGGCAACAGAACCAGTAGGTGTCACACTTTCAGCACCACCAGTAGAAGCTACTGCCTTACCACTACTAGAGCCAACATGAACTTTGTCTTGTAAGTCTGGTAAAGTGAATGTACTTGCTCCATCACCTGCACCATAATCTGTTCCAATAACTGCAAACAAATCAGCATATGTAGTCCTTGATACATTTGAACCATCACATTCTAAAAAGCCACTAGGTAAAGTAGAATTACTCCAAGTCATAATAGTTCCAGTTTGTGTTCCTACTCCATTTGAGAGCATATTTGCCATGTCTGCTGCTTTTGTCATCTATCCCTCTAAATCCTTTATTTCTTTTTGTTTAGCATCAATTGCATCTTGTGTTGCTTGCAATGTTGATTTTGCATCTGCATCACCTAGTATTGCTTTTCTCATAATGCTAAGACTTTGTTCATTAAAAGTTGAAGATTTTATTATTTCTAGTTCTTGTTTTTTTGTTTCTAGATCTGACATTATTACCTCTAAACTATTCTCATTCTACAAAGTAACACAACATGATACCAAGCAGCAGTTGCACCTGATTCTAACACTACCCTTATACCTATTCTATTAGCAGCATCATAGTCTTCATTTACAGCATTTGCTTCAAATGAAAAAGCACCAGTTGTAACATCTATTTCTCTATTTGCACCAGTAATAATACTGTTATTCTTTTGCACATAAACTCTTGCACCACCACCACTTAGTGCATTGTTTACATAGCATCTCATTTTTAAAACTGTCATAGCTTGTGGAACTGGGCTGTTACCAAGAGAAGCATCAGTTGATGTTACTGCACCATTTTGATAATAAGCAACTTCACCACCACCTCCATGACTTATAGGATTAGATGGTGGGAACTGCATGAAGAAATCTGTCCCTAACAATCCATTCGTTGTGAGTCTTAATTTTTCAGTATTGTTGTGCCTGAAAACTACATTGTGATTGCTCATTGAACCTATATGAGCGTTATTATTATCTGCAAATAATGTAGCTTGTGCATTATTAGTTGTATCTGTAGCTAAAAAAGATGCACTATCTGCACTTGATATTGCAATACTTCCAGTATTTGTTTGATTACCAGTCACAGCAAGTGTACTTGATAATGTAGTAGCACCAGTTACATCAAGTGTGCCACCCATAGCAACATTTCCATCAAATGTACCACCATCTGTTTTACTTACTGTGTCTGCTACAGAAAATACATCATAAGCCACAATAACTATAATATCATTAGCTGAAGCCGCTTGTGTTAATACAACAGAACTTCCATTAGTAGAAGTATAATCAGCAGAACCTAGCAATATGCCATTCTGAAATACATCTAAATAGTTATTATCAACATAAGCTAATGTAGATCCTTCAGCACTTGGACCTGAAAATGTATCTTGTCCACCTGAAGCAGTATAAGTATAAACTCTTCTTACTCCGTTACTTGGTGATTTTCCTATATATGGCATTATTCAGCTTCCTCTATTTTAAGTGTTCCAGCTTCTACTTGTTTTAGTATCTGTTATTAGGGTCTAGTGGTACATTGCAAGTATGACCATCAATTGTTGCAATTATGACCTTTTGACCTACACTATTTTCTTGTGAGTATTGTGCATTTGTAATAATTATATTATCCATTTTAAATCCTTTTATTTACAATTCTGCATCTGCATTTATTCCACCAAGATAACCACCACCTGATGTCATGCTTGTTGACTGCAACTGACCTACACCATTCACACTAACATTATTTGCATTAGCAGCGTTTCCGTGGTTTCCTACTTGTGCTCTATGTATTCTATTGGCATTACCAGAAGCATCAAAAACTGTAACAGTAGGTGTAGCTCTCATTGTAGTTGGAAATTCAAACCCAACATTAGCTTCATTTGTACTGTGAGCAGTTCCAAAAGGACCAGTAGTCCCAGGTGTGCTATCTCCATAGGTACTGCCAAAATAATATCTTTGACACAAAGATAGTTCTTCCCCAAATGGTCTATGCTCGAATATTGTATTTGTTAAAGTACCTACTTCCATTTGCCAACCAGTTACATACATATTAGCACTTGCATTTCCTATTAATTTTACAGCAGAAGATGTAGATGCTGCAAAGTTTGCAGTTGCGTGCCAACTATCAGTTGTAGATGTTTGGTGTGTTGCCCCTACACCTAAACAGATACCAGTAAAAAAACTTCTTGCATTGGTTATTGGAAAATCAGTTGTGCCACCAGTTGTAGGACCATCTATATTAAGTACAATCTTTTGCCATGTATTTGCTGAATCTATTGTAAAAGTTTTAACATAACTTTGTGAATTTGCACTTTCATCTAAAACATAATAAGTAAATGTACCAGTCAAACTTGACTTAATCCAAAAACTAACAGTTACATTTTGTGCATTTGATGTTCCCCACATTAAGTGACTTGATTGTAATCCTTCAACTTTTTGCTGAAACAATGCGTGTTGTGTTCCTGCTAAACTTGTATCTGCTGTATCAACATTTATTTTAGTACTATTTATAAAACCTTGACCACTTGGAACATCTGTACTTTGTGAAAAAGTTATTGCTCCATCTGTTTGATTGGAACATTCAAATCTATCGCAAACATATCCATTTGAATTAGAGAACTGAGTGCTTGAACTTCTTTGTGCAATAAGCATTGCTGAGTTCATAAGTATGTTACGTCTGCTAGTTATACTCCCACTTGAAGGATTTGGCACATAAGTGACATCATTAATTTTATCAACAGTAATAGAACTTGGAAACGTTGTTGTTATCTGATTTCCAATATATGCCATTATGTAATCTCCATAATAGATAATGTTGCATCAATTTTAGCTGACACACTACAATCTATTTTTAATACATCTGTTGTTTGCATAACCACTTTATTACCTGATAGAATCTCTAAACTTGATCCTGCAGGAATTGGTGCATTATCTAACAGTTTTACAGTTTCATTTGTTTCTGTGTCACTTGTATCTGACACTAACTGAACATCTACAGTAACTTGACTTGTGTGTACATTACATAACACTAAACCAAGAATAACTGAAGTTGTAGAACTCGGAACTGTATAAAGAGTTAGAGGTACACCTGCACTTGATGGCATGGCTGCATTTGTTTTTACCTTAAATGTATTAGCCATTTTTCACTCCTTATCCTAAAGCTATTGCTAAAGCTGTTGCATCATCTAATGTAGCCTTTTGTGCTATTGTTGATATATTAGAAGCAACAGTATTTATATCTGATATATTACTTGCAACTGTAGTCACATTACTTGCTATCCCTGCTACACTTGTTACGTTACTTGCTATTCCTGCTACAGTTGTTACATTACTTGATACACCTGCAACTGTAGTAACATTACTAGCTACACCTGCAACTGTAGCAATATTTGAAACCACACCACTAGCACCTAATGTTGCCATATTTGTAACATTATCTGAAGTAGCTAGTATGTTAAGATCAGTAACAATATCGCTAGTAGCCAAAGTATTTAAGTCTGAAACAATATCACTTGTAGCAAGTGTGTTCATATCAGCAATAACATCACTATCAGCAAGTAGAGCCATATCAGCTATAACATCTGCATTACCTAACAATGCCATATCAGCAATTACACTTGATGCAGACAAAGCTGTAATCTCAGATGCTTTACCTGCAACTGTAGTTACATTACTAGATATTCCTGCTACTGTGCTAACATTGCTACTTATACCTGCAACAGTCGTTATATTTGCACTTATTGCTCCAAGAGTATTTATATTAGCTGTAATAGCAGACAATGAATTTACGTTAGCAATAGTAGGTCCTGCTTCAGCAGCACCAGTTGTTGCATTGAATCCTAATACAGTACCAAGCCTATCTGCTTTTAATGGTAAAGTAAGATCAACAGCAGAATCAGAATCTTTTAATCTTAATGCTCTTGAATTTTCATCATCTGCGTCTGCAATCAATGTAACAATAGTATCTAATTCTGTATTTAATTTAGTTATCTCAAAAGCACCTGAACTAGGAAAATCTGTAGTACGAGATAAAGGTATAGCTCTAGTAATAACAACAGTACTACCACCACTTGCACCAGTTACAGTTGTTGTAACCGTTCCAGTAGAGCCATTGCCACCAGACACAGTAAACAAAGATGTATTAGCAGTTGAAGCATCAAAAGTCCTAGCTGAGTTATCTACAAATACATTTAGATCAGTTGATCCAGAAAAAAATACAAAAGGTACAGTAAAAGATGTTTGTGTTGCACCTTGATTTACTGTGTAACTAACTCTTGGCGTATTTGCACTTAAAGCTATTGTCATAATTAACCTTTACATTTTTTTTTAATAAATGTCTATTAATATCTTGTTCTAAACATATACTCTAAATCTCTATTCATGCCAAACAATCCTAATATTGGCACATTTCTCATTAATCTTTTAATGCCTTCATCTGTACTACCTGCTGTTAATTCATATGCACCAAGAGTCCATTCTCTAATCATACTTGGTGTTGCACCTAGTTTATCAAACAAATCGTCCATTGGTGTTGGCTTAAACTTACCTTTAATCCAAGCAGTATTATTATTATAATGTCCTTGTGCAATGGCACTATGTATAGCATGGTAAGCTAAGTCTGTATAAATACCACCAATACCACTTTGGTCAAAAACTCTTGCAACTAAATCAGGTGTGCTTCTATTCTCAAACCAATAATTAGGTTTCTTTAATTTTAGAACTAAGTAACTCATAGCCATTAAACTCATCATACCAATTAATCTATGTTGTACATTAGCATCAAACATATTCATTGTAATACGATTTGTAGCTGCAAATACAAAATTTAAAAACTTAAAAGGTAAAGCAAATACAGCAGATTCTAAACGAACCATATCTATATTAGCTGTCGAAGCTCTTTTATCAGCAGTATAACCCATCATCTTTAATATTGGATTCATTCTTACATACATAAATCCGTCCATAATCATAGGTTTATCAAAAGCAGTAGCGTTCATAATAGTATTACGAGCATGAGTACCCATGTATGTAAGAAAACTTTGCTTTAGTTCTCTTTGAGCAACAGTTTTATCTGCCCATTGACTTATATCAACTTTTGCATGACCTTTTGGGGATAAATACCAACCTGCTGAATCTATCATATCTATAGCTGTTTGTGGACTTATGCCATATCTTCCTAATTCTTCAATAACACTATCAGTTACATCTTTGCCACCTTCAATTATAGACTCTTTGTTTTTTATAGCTAATGCTCTTTGATAAAATGTAGGTATTAAAATATTATTATCTAAATATTTACCTGCAACTGTTACTTGTGATAATAGATTAGCTCTATAAAATATTTTTTCTGCACCTTGTATAACTCTTTCAGTAAGACGAGGCTGTATATCTCTTACGCTATCACCTAAATATCTTTGTTGCACAATAGGCACATCCATTTCAATAGCTTCACCTGCTAGTTCTCTAAGTTGTTTACCCATTTTTAACATTTCAGGAAAATCACCATTGATTGCGTCCATGCCAGTTTTAAAAACTTTTGTTGGACCAAACCTAAATATAGGCATACCTATTGCATCTATAAGCGAAGTTAAACCTGCACCACCTAAATATGTCATACCTGAAACAGCTTGTAAGTTTCTTACATATCTTTGACTTCTAGCTTCAGGATCACGAATATGTATACCTGCTTCTCTTTCATAATCTCCTAAAAAATCACTACGAACTTCAGCTATTCTTTTTTCAGGTATGCCTTTTTCTCTCATAACAAATTCATGTCTATCTAAGACATCATCTATGTCCATAGTTCCCATTTTACGACCAAACTCTATATGAAATCCCATTTGATTTGCATACTTTTCAATTACTCTTTCATCAAGAATAAGAAATTCTTTGAGTTCATGTGTTGGAAAATTTAAAACTCTAGACATCAAATGTTTTCTCTTACCACTTCTAGGTAAAAGATTAATAATATCAGGGTCTTCTAATATATGTAATATTGTTCTTTCTGCCAACTCTGCTGCTTTACCAAGATCACTTGCATCTTCTAGTAGATAAGTACCTGCATCTTCGTCCCAAGTTTTTTTGCCACCTTCCTTAAAAAATAAATCTGTAAGTTTTTGTTTAAATCTTGCTCTTGCATCTTCATCTTCTAATAAAAGTCTTTTATTAAAATAGTGTGGATAAGCATACTTTCTAATTGGTGTTTCTAAAACTCCATTTAAGAATTCTATTTCAGTATCAATTTTATTTATATATTGCTGATGAGGCACAACTTTAATATTAAATTCTTCAGAGCCAAGATAGTTTGGATTTGCTTCTGCTGCTTTAATCTCACCTTTTAATCTTATTCTTCTACGATTAAATTCTGCAGCATCTTCATTAAACATCTTTAATGTGTATTTAAATTTACCAAAATCTCTTCTGCCAGTTTTTTTATTAAAAAATTCACGAGTAACTGGCTTTCCCATATTTTTATCTTTAAAATCTATTAACTCATCTATCTTTTTTTGTGTAGCTATCAAATCTATTTTTAGTTTATTAATGTATTTATTTCTTGTTTCACCTTTCACAACATTCTTATTAAGTTTTTCTATTTGTTCTTCGTGATATTCTTTAGCTTTTTTTAAATCAGCTACTTTTCTTCTTATTCCAGTATCATCACCTAATTTACCTACATCTCTTAATCCTCTTTCAAAGTCTGTAAAAAATGTTTCTAAAGCATCTAATGCTTCTTTATGTTTATCAGGTAAAGCATGATATAAGTTCATATCAAATGCAGGATCAGTTACCATATCAATTCTAAAAGATACTAAGTTAGTATAAAAATCTTGATAAGTTTTTGCCTTTTCTCCATAGTTGCCTATCCTTACACTTAAAGCATCTATATCTAAACCAAGTATTTGGGATGATAATGGATTACCTTTTAACTCTTGTAAGTAAGCAGCCTTTATCGCATCATTAGTTCTTTTTGCAGTTGCTCTATAAGGTATTGTTCGAGCAGCAGCACTACCTCCATGAGTGCCTGCTCCACTTATGTTACCTTCTAAACTTATAGAAGCATTGTAAAATAAATCTGCATAGGACTTTTTAATTTCATTTGGAAGCTTTGTGTCATTTAGTATTCTTTTGCCAGGGGTGGTTATCATTTTGTAAAAAGCACTTTTAGTTCCTACTGTTTGCTTTAAACCAAAACCTTTTGAAAAATCTTCAATAGCAATATTATTTATTTCATTTTCATAATCTGCTCTTGAGTATTTAAACTTTGGATTCTGTGCTTCATAACGAACTCGTAATGTTTCAAATGGATTTTCTGCATGAGCCTTTTCGTGATGTAAAACAAACCTTGCCCAATCTTCAGGTTTCTGAAACAAATAATCAGGTAAAGGCAATACCCCTCTTACTTTTGGAGAAAGCCAAGGCTTCAAAGGATATTCAGCTAACAAAGATTTTTTATCCCAAAATATTTCTTTTTTTGTTGGACTATAATAAGCATTTACTTTAGAGCCATCAGGTCTTGTTTTACCAGTTGGTTTTTGATTTACTTTAACACCGTTAATATCTTTTGGCACAGTATCTCTATCAAATATATAATCTGTATATTTTCTTATTTGTTCTTGTATTTTAGGTTGCATAATTTTATTTGCAGCACCTCTAGCAGCAAAACCAAATAGACCTGATAATAAAACTTCGGCACTAATATTTGTGCCAATCTCAGCAGCAGTAGTGTAAGGATCAAAAGGCGCTCTGATTGCTTCTCGTGTTACAGCAAAAGGAACAGCAATCTTTGCAGTTTCATAACCAACACCAAAAGCATTTTTTGCCTGCCATGCTGCTCTAATACCAGTATTAAATATAGGCAACATAAAACCTACATTTAATGGATCTGCAATACCTGCAACAATAGCAGGTAAAATGCCACCTCTTTCAGCCTTACGTCTTATCTCTCTTTGTATTTCTAAATTTTCTTTTAAGTAATCTAAATGTTTTTTGTTCTTTGCTTGACTCAAATATTCAGCTTCTTCTTCATATCCTTCAATATCATTATACCAAGCAAAATCTTCTTCAGATTCTTCTGTTGCAAAATCTTCAAATAATGTTGCATTAAAACTTCTTAATATACCTTTATATTGTCTAGCATAATTGTTACCTACATCTTCCCAAAATCCTAAGTCAGGTGCAGTAGATATACCTTGATTTCTACTATAATATGGAATTGGTTGTGGCATTTACTTTAATAACTGTCCTGTTATATCTTGAGTTGCTGTGAAACTTTTTAAAATTTGTTGAAAAACACTTTGATTTTCATTCAATTTTTTAGTTAATTTTTTTTCACCTCTAATTCTTTTTAGTCTTTGTTTTCTTAACTCTTCTATTCTAGCGAGATATTTTACTCTATTTTCATCATTGAGTTTTTTCATATAACCATTTGTAGTAATAGCAATAATATCACCATCTTGTTTTAGTAACTGTGATTGTCCATCACTTGATACCACCATATATTCTGCTGTACTTAATGTGCCTGATCTTTTAGTTGGAAATAAAAATATATTTTCACCTAACTTATAATCTTTGCCATCACCCATAATTTTTTTTACATGATTATTAACATACAATTTAAATCCATCAAATACTTCGCCAGTACCAAAAAATCTTTCAGGTGCAAATCTACTTCTTAAATATTTTGTACCCATTCCAAAAGTATAAAAAGCTGATTCACCAGTTTGTTGTGACTCACTAAATATAACTGATGACTCTATATATAAAGCATTATATGTATTTTTTAATACTTCTTTTAGTGTTGATTCATCTGTATTATCAATAGCTAATTCTTTTTTAGCTACCATTTTCATATATAAAATAGATTCAGGATTAAAGTCTGCACCAGTACCAAACAATCCTTCATCAATATATTTTCTCATTAATGCATCTACACTTGCATTTACACCAAACTTTATAAAATCAGAATCAATGATTGATAAGTTTTTCTTTTGCATAACTTCTCGACTTGCTGCATCTATATCTGTTGATTGTATATCTTTTAAAATACCTGCAACATTTTCTTCACCATACAAACCTATTCTTGTTGTTAATGATAACCATTGCTCAAATGTTCCATTACCAATAGTATCTCGAAATGCTTGATTTGTTATATTACCTGCTGTTCCATGACGTGCATACAGATTTTTAAATAAATCAACTTGTTTAATAAGTTCAGGTAATGCTTTATCACCTTCTGTTTGAACTTTAGTTAAAAATTGTGGTAAGTTTTGAAATAAATGTTTTATCTTTTTAGAAAGTCCATTATGTTTTAATATATCGGATAAACCTTGTTGTGTTGATGATATCCTATAAATATCATTATTTGTAAGTGGTTGACCATTATTATATTTTTTTGCTAAATAAGAATCCATTCTTTCTTCATCATCTGCACTAAACTTAATTATATCATTACCATCAAATCTTCTAGCAAAATCAATATCTTTATTTTTCTTTCCTATAAGTGTCAATCTTGCATTAACTGCTGTGCCAAATTGATTTATTCTTTGCACAATATAATCTCTATTTGTTCTTGATATTTTATCAAAGTCTTCTAACCAAGCGTCATCAACATCATATTTTGCTAAAGTTTCTTTTTCTGTATCTGTTAAACTTCCATCTAAAGCAAAGTTTTTTAATATATTTATTGCATTAATATCTAAGGAGTTACCCATTGGATTTAATTTATATCTTGTTCTTGCAGTTAAAAATGTTTTTTGTATTTCACCAACTATCTCTTTATGTTTAGGATTTGATATCTTGCCATTATTCAATAATACATTAACTCTTTGTACTAAAGATTCTCTCCAA
>VTLG01008927.1_pt1 | contig 18853 bp, 17 predicted proteins | sample 4694571 | NCBI WGS metagenome assembly VTLG01 (sample SAMN12604809, study PRJNA352737) | marine metagenome | biome: ENVO:00000447; feature: ENVO:00000209|ENVO:00000569|ENVO:01000036; material: ENVO:00002151; isolation source: viral sequences binned using virsorter ...
GGTTGTGTCTGCGCCCAAAATTTTTCTAGGCATAGAAAATATAAGTTTGTTACATCTGTTAAAAATTACCACCCCTATAAAATTTCAGCCCAGTGAGAATGCGGGATTATAGCACATGTAACAAGATACGCTAATGTAACAAACAAAGGTTTCTGTTACACCAAACCACAAAATGCCACTAATCACGAGAAAGGAAGCAGCAGAACAGTTAGGGGTCACTTTGCAGTCAATTTATATGTCCGTAAAAAGGGGTAAATTGACGGCGATGGAGGATGCAAATGGAAATATTTTGATAAATAGCGACACAATGCGTGATGAATTACGCAGAAAATCGGCTGGTCAAAGGATGGATCGTATAGATGCCCCAGTTAAAAAGCCTAAAAAGGTCAGAAATAGCATTACGGACGAATCAATTCCTGAATATGAGGAGAGCAGGGCAAGAACAGAGCATTTAAAAGCAGAATTATTGGAGTTAGAACGCAAAGCAAAGGAAAAAGATTTGGTTCCAATGTCTGAAGTGCAGACCACCTGGGAGAATATTGTTGCTACAGCACGAACCAAGTTATTAGGTGTACCGACAAAAGCAAAACAACGTATTCCTGATCTCGACACCAATGCAATGAGTCATTTAGATGACATTATTCGTGAAGCGTTAGAAGAATTAGCGGAGCCACAAGCAGCATGAGTGCAATTGTTGAATTAGAAAGAAGAGCGTTTGCAGCATTCAAGCCACCTAAGAAGTTAACTCTTAGTGAGTGGGCTGATGAATATGCATATTTGAGTGCGGAGTCAAGTGCTGAAGGTGGGCGATGGCATACATTGCCCTACCAGAAAGGGATTATGGACGCAATTACTGATCCTAATATTGAACAAGTTACGGTAATGAAGTCAGCTAGGGTTGGATATTCTAAGATCTTAAATCACATTATTGCTTACCATATTCACCAAGACCCCTGCGGCATAATGGTTGTACAGCCAACAATTGAGGATGCTTCTGGTTACTCGAAAGAGGAGATAGCACCTATGATTAGGGACACTAAAGTCTTAACAAATTTGGTCAGTGATGCTAAAACAAGAGATAGTAATAATACAATTTTACAGAAACAATTCCCAGGAGGTGTGCTTTCGTTAGTTGGAGCCAACTCAGCCAGAGGCTTCAGAAGGGTAAGTAGAAGAATAGTCCTGTTCGACGAAACGGATGGCTACCCAGCATCGGCTGGTACTGAAGGAGATCAGATCAAGCTTGGAATTGCTAGGACGCAATATTTTTGGAATAGAAAGATAGTTGCTGGTTCTACTCCTACGATTAAAGATTTTTCAAGAATAGAAAGATTATTTGAGCAATCTGACCAAAGGCGTTACTACGTTCCATGTCCAGATTGCGGTCATATGCAGTATTTAAGATGGCCCAATATGCGTTGGGAAGGTGTAGATACAGATAATGTTTCTTATGCGTGTGAAGAATGTGGTGTTTTAATTCCACATAATAAAAAAAGATGGATGGTAGAACGTGGTGAATGGAGGGCTACACAACCAGGGAATGGTCGTCATGTTGGTTTTCATATTTGGGCTGCTTATTCCTATTCACCAAATGCTGAATGGTCGAATTTGGCTGAAGAATTTGAGTTAAGCAAACATGATCCAGAACAGTTAAAAACGTGGATTAATACGACATTAGGAGAAACATGGGAAGACGAGTATGCAAGTAAGGTTGGTGCTGATGCCTTAATGGAAAGAGCAGCAGAAGCTAAATATGAAATAACAGTCCCACCACCAGAAGCATTAGTTCTATGTATGGGATGTGATGTCCAGGATGATCGTTTATCGATGTCGGTTTTTGGTTTTGGCAGGAATGAAGAGATGTTCCTTGTCGATAGAAAAGTTATTTATGGATCTCCTGCAAGAGCAGATTTGTGGAAACAGATGGATGAAGTGTTGATGGGGAAATATATAAATCAAGATGGATTTGAAATGAAAATAGAGAGTGCAGCGATAGATACTGGAGGCCACTACACGCAGGAAACTTACCAGTACGTTAGGGAAAGATCTCAATTAGGTTTGATTGGTATTAAAGGTATAGGTCAAAAAGGTAAACCACCGTTAGGCAAACCAACAACGCAAGATATAACTTTTTCGGGAAAGGCATTGAGAAGAGGCGTGAAATTATTTCCAGTTGGAGTTGATGTTATAAAAACAACGCTTCATAACAAGCTGAAGAATGCAGAAAAAGGAGAAGGATATATTCATTTTTATCCAACGATTACGCATGATTATTTTGAAGAATTAACTGCTGAGAGACAAGTTTTAAGATACAAGCATGGGTATCAAGAACGAGTTTGGATGAAAAAAAGTAATGCAAGAAATGAAGCTCTAGATGAAATGGTGTACTCATGGGCAGCGTTTGAAAGGTTTAGGCAAAGATATGATCGACGAACAATGTGGGATCAATTAGAGAAAAGGCGTAACCCAGAGAAGCCTAAGCAGGAGGTTCCGCTAAGATCAAAGGGAACTAAATCTGCTAATCGGCAAAACTTTGTCGGTAATTGGTAAAAAAAGTGACTATTCCTAAACAAATTAGAGCAGGAGACATTGTTCAGTGGAGAGACAACTCTACTACTGATGTCTTCGGTGAACCTATTAGCAGTCCTGATTGGTCTGTTACTTATTATTTAAGAACCAATACTGCTTCTGAAGGAGCAACTGTCACGAGTACGGCTTATACAGATGGATGGCAATTTACAATTGCTTCTGCAACAACTGCTAATTTTGATGCTGGCGATTGGTATTTCCAAGCTGTTGCAAATAAGTCTGGAGCAGAAAAACAAACAATAGCTACAGGTCGATTTGAAGTATTAGCAGCTTTAAGTTACTCAGGTACACCTACAGCTTTCGACGGAAGGAGCCAGGTAAATAAAGATTTGGATTTAGTAGAGGCTGCAATTAGGGCGTTATTAAACAATGGTGTTGTTCAAGAATACAAAATAGGAAATAGAACAGCTAAAAAGTATGATTTAAGCGAACTTTTAGTGTTAAAAGCAGCATTAAAGGCAGAATTAGTAAGAGAACAGGCTGCTGAGAAAATTGCCAATGGTCTTGGCAACCCTAGGGCTGTTCACGTTCGTTTCGGAGCTTAACAATGGGAATCGTCAATGCGTGGAAGGGTTTTTGGACTTCTGGTGATGGCTTTGGACAGTCTGCTGTCTCAGACATTGTTAAACCAAAAAGACAAGTTAGGTCTTATCAAGGGGCGTTAATTTCAAGGCTTACTTCTGACTGGATGAGTAGTCAAAGTAGTGCTGATGCTGAGATTAAAACGAGTCTGAGAAAGTTAAGAGATAGGTCAAGAGAATTAGTTAGAAATAATCCTTATGCAAAGCAAGCAAAAAGGACTACACAGATTAATACAGTTGGAACTGGAATGAAGTTCCAGTCAGATGTCACTCAGTTAAGGGGAAATAGAAAGGATAGAAAGATTAATTCAATGATTGAGTCGAGATGGAAGGATTGGTGTAGGGCAGAGAACTGTGATGCTGCTGGTAAATATAATTTTCAACAACTTGAATGGTTAGCTGCTGGTGCATTACCCGAATCGGGAGAGGCAATCTTTAGGATTATCAGAAAACCTTTAGGTAATTCTGTAGTGCCATTGTCATTACAGATGATCGAGAGTGATTTGTTGGATGAGGAGTATGACGGAAAGACGTTGAGTAAGAATAATGAATGGCGAAATGGAGTTGAAGTAAATGAATGGGGAAGAGCCGTTAGATATGCGATTTTGACGAAGCATCCAGGTGATGCAATTTATATCTCGTCAGTTACAGAGAATATGAAACATATTTTCTTACCTGCATCTGACATTATCCATCTTTATTTACCTGAAAGGCCAGGTCAGAACAGGGGTGTGCCTTGGTTCCATAGTGTTATGGCAGACATGCACCAATTGCAGGGCTATGAAGAAGCAGCCGTAATTCGTGCAAGGGCTGGCGCAAGTATCATGGGATTTGTGACAAATAATGAGGGGGAGTTAATTGGAGATGAAGTAGAAGCTAATCAACGAGTACAAAATTTCGAGCCAGGAACCTTTCGGTACTTAGCTCCGAATGAGAATATCACTGTTCCAGACATTGATTATCCAAGTCAGCAGTATGAGATGTTCGTTAAAAATAAGGTACGTCGATTTGCTAGTGGCTTTGGATGTTCCTTTGAAACAGTAAGTAGAGATTTCAGTGAGACAAACTATTCAAGTTCAAGATTGAGTTTGTTGGAAGATAGAGAGCATTGGAGAGTTGTTCAAAAGTATTTAATTGATAATTTCCACTATCGGATCTTTAAAGAGTGGCTTGCTTTAGCTTCTTTATCTGGTGATCTTGATTTTATTGATTACTCAGCAAGGCCAGAAAGATATTGTCAACCAAGATGGACACCACCAGCACAACACTTTGTTGATCCATTGAAGGAGGTTAAAGCTTATAGGGAAGCAGAACAAGCTGGTTATATGACTAAATCTCAAGTCATTGCTGCTTCTAATGGAGGTGATTATGACGATATAGTTGCTGAGTTAGCAAGAGAAAAGGAGATAGCAGAAGAAGCAGGTGTAGTTTTAGATAAAGATCAGCTTGGACTCCCTGTACCTGAAGAGCAATTAGAACTGCCGATTGCAAAGAAATCTGCACCTACGACTAGAAGAAAAAAAAGAACTAAGGCATGATATTGGGTAGATAAACTATCATTGGGGGAGGTTCCTCGATTTAATTTATGGAAAACGAAAAAGTTTCTCCTGAAATGGAGAAAGATAAAGAGGTCGAGGAAGAATCTTCGACAAGGATAGATCTTTCAGAAAAGTATCAAAGAACGGAAGTAACAGAGTTTAGAAGTGTCGGTAAAGGTCGTACTTTTGAATTTCCTTTTAGTTCTGAATACCCAGTAGAAAGGTATTTTGGTAAAGAAGTGTTAAAGCATGATGACAGATCAGTTGACTTTAGTCGTCTAAATTCTGGTGCTGCACCTCTTCTTTGGAACCATGATCCAGATCGCCACATAGGAATAGTCGAACGTGCATACATCGACAAAGACACTAAACGTGCTTATGCAAAAGTTCGCTTTTCACGCAATAAATTCGCTTCTGAAGTCTTAGATGACGTTAAAGATGGAATTTTGCGTGGTATTTCCTTTGGTTATCAGATCAAAAATATGGAAGAAGACGACGGAACATTCATCGCAGATGACTGGGCTGTCCACGAGGTCAGTATTACCCCCATACCAGCAGACCCTACTGTCGGGATCGGAAGGTCGTTAATCTCATCTAATAAAGATTTGTCTGACCCCTCACAACCTAATACTATTAATATTGATAACAAATCTCCTGAAGAGGAGATACGTTCTGCGGCAACAACCGCATCACCCTCGGTTCCATCTATGGAAGAAAAATCACAAGAAACTGTGGTGGATACGGCAACTGCCGTAGAAGCTCCAGAGCCTGTCATCGAAAAAGCAGAGAGATCTGCTGAAGTAGATGTGGCTGCTGAAGTAAAACGTGCGCTTGAAGAAGAGCAAGTTCGTACTTCATCTATTTACGCTGTTTGCCGTCAACACGGCGCAGACGACCTCACCCAAGGTTTCATTAAAGACGGTAAGTCTGTTAGTGAAGTTAATGGTGAAATTCTCGATCTTATATCTAAGAGATCTGAGGCAAGCAACACTCCTATACGGTCAACTGACATGTCATCAAATGAAGTAGGTCTTGAGGCCAAAGAGGTCAAGAGATTCTCATTCCTTAGAGCGTTACACGCATTATCTAATCCTGCTGATAGACAAGCTCAAGACGCTGCTTCTTTTGAGCGTGAAGTTTCTGAAGAAGCTTCTAAGCGTTATGGCAAGCCAGCAAACGGCATCCTTGTTCCTAATGAAGTCCTAAAAAGAGACTTAACAGTAGGTACAGCAACAGCAGGTGGAAACCTAGTTGCAGACGACCTTCTTGCAGGTTCATTCATTGACATCTTGCGCAATCGGATGGCAATAATGCAGGCAGGTACGACTGTCTTGTCAGGCCTTACTGGTAATATTTCGATCCCCAGACAAACAGCCGCTTCCACCAGCTACTGGGTTGGAGAGGGATCTGCACCTACTGAGAGCCAACAGGCTTTCGATCAGGTGAACATGACTCCTAAAACTTTAGGTGGTTATGTTGACTTCTCAAGAAGAACTCTTCTTCAAGCTTCAATCGACGTTGAGCAGTTTGTAAGAGGTGACTTGGCTAAGGTTCTTGCTCTTGAACTAGACAGGGCTGGTATCTATGGCACAGGTTCTTCTAACCAGCCAACAGGTTTGACTCAAACTACTGGTATTGGTACTCAGACCATCACTACTTATGGAACTTTTGCTGAGTACATCGGCATGGAGACAGACGTAGCTTCTGCAAACGCTGATGCTGGCGCACTTAAGTACATCGTTAATGCTGCTGCAAGAGGCGCATTGAAGTCTACTGAGAAGGCATCAAACACAGCACAGTTTGTATGGGAAGGCAACGAGATCAATGGTTATCCTGCTCTTGTTTCTAACCAGCTTGCTAACAACGACGTTCTCTTCGGAGACTTCTCTCAGCTTGTACTAGGTACATGGTCTGGTGTTGACTTGACTGTTGATCCTTACGCTGGTGCAACAAGTGGTAACGTCAGAGTAATTGCATTACAAGACGTTGATTTTGCAGTCAAGCAGCCTGGTGCGTTCTGCTACGGAACATAAGAACATGAAGGTTAAAATCCTCCGTGATGTAATGGTAGCTGGAGTCCGTAAGGACTCTGGCTCTACCGTTGACCTTGATAATCATGTTGCTCAACTATTAATCGGTCAAAATCAAGCCGAAGAGTATGTTGAGCCTGTCAAGAAGGCTGCTCCTCCTAAAGCAGCAGCACCTAAGCCAAAGACAACTCCTGCTCCTTAGTAAAATGGGTTTAATTCAACAAAACCTAGAGTCAGTTAATTTTGTTGCAGGTCATCCAACAGCAGCTCGTACTGCTACTGGACAAACAAGTGGAATCGACGTAAGAGATTATGACGGTGATCTTGTTTTTATCTTGGATTCTGCCGCAGGCGGTGGTTCAAGTCCGACCCTTGATGTAACTATTGAAGACTCTGCCGATAATTCTTCTTTTAGTGCTTTAAGTGGTGCAGCCTTTACTCAAGTAACAGGTTCTGCTTCTGCTCAAACACTTGAAGTTGATGCGAATGGTTGCAAACGCTATGTACGAGTTAAGTACACAATTGGAGGTTCTTCTCCTTCCTTTACTTTTTCAGTCAATGCAATTGGCTTGAAGAAGTACGGTTAAGTTATATAGCCCCTTGATTGGGGCTTTTTTTTTATGGCTTTTACTGAAGATTTAGACGTATTTTTTTCTGATTTTAATGACACTGTTGTTTACGATAGTGCCACTTATAAAGGTATTTTGGAGCAGCCTGACGAGATAGTTGCTGATGGTGTTGTGATGACCACCGACTATATGTTGACTGCTAAGACAACTGATTTAGGAGTGTTGATTTTTGATGCTGCTTTAACAGTTAATGGAACTGCTTATAAAGTTCGTAGTACGAGGAAAATAGATGATGGAAGTCTTTGTGTCCTTTCCTTAATGAAGGTATAAGTCATGGCAAGCAAAAGAGAACAAATTCTTGCGGCACTAAAGACAACTTTGGCTGGTACAACTGGTGTTTCAACTCGTATTTATAGATCGAGAGCGGAACCTACTACTAGAGGTGAATCACCAGCTTTAGTTTTAGAATGGAGTAATGATCAGCCTCAAATCAGAGGAACGACAGGTCATATCGATTGGACTTTAAGGTTTAGAGTTGTTGTTATTTCTAGAGGTACAGTCCCAGATAATTTGGCAGACGCAACGGTTGAAAGTTTACATTCAAAGTTATTAGCAGATCCTACGGTTGGTGGTTTAGCAATAGATGTACGTCCATCAACTACAACATTTGAGTTAATAGAGGCAGATCAGCCAGCAGGATTAATCATGTGTGAATTTGAAGTTGATTACAGAACTACTTATGGAAGTCTTTCTTGACCCCTAACAAGGCATATTGTTTATGATAATAATTGAAATTCTTGGGAGAGGGCAGGAAATCATTCCTTGTTCCTGCTCCAATTCCAATCAAGGTAATTACGAATGGCCTTACTAACACGCAAACGAGTCATTGCTGTTCTAAAGGAAAGCACTGCTGGAACTTATAACGCTCCACAAGCTGCTAACTGTCTTTTAGTTCGTGACCTAAATATCACTCCGCAGCAGAGTGATGTAGTAAGTCGTGATCTAATTAGACCTTACTTTGGAGCCAGTGAGCAGTTACAAGCAAACACTAGGGTTGAATGTACTTTCTCTGTTGAAATGGCAGGGATTGGACAGAACACTGCTGGTAATGAAGATGCTGATAACGCTCCTAACTTTGGTGAGTGTCTTGAAGCTTGTGGATTTAGTACGGAGACAACAGACGATGCAAAACGTCTTTACACTCCTAACTCTCTTGACTCCACAACAGTCAGTATTCTCTACAACATAGATGGTGTCCAGCACACTGTAAAAGGAGCAAAAGGAACATTTTCAATTTCCTGTTCTGTGGGTGAAATTCCTACTTTCGATTTCACTTTTACTGGAGTGTATATAGCTCCTGCTGACGCAACTGCCTTAACTCCTGCTTATCAGAAGCAAGCAACACCTTTGCTCTTTAACAATTCCAACACTGGTACGTTCAAGATCTTTGGTGAGACAGGACTTCAGATGAGTAACTTCTCATTGGATATTGGTAATGAAGTTATCTACCGTGAATTGGTTGGTGGTAGCCCTGAAGTGATGATCACAAACAGAAATGTTAGTGGATCAGTAACTGTTGAGGCTGTGAACTTGGCTAGTGGTGGTAGTCAGCAATGGAACCCATTTGCCGCTGCACTTGCAGATGGAACTTTGGGTGAGATTAGCTTCACTCATGGAACTGCTGCACTTAACAAGGTCACAATTCAGTCGGGTCTGGTAACCAGTCAGACAACGAAGAATCGTGTTGACTTAGGTTCTATCGGTTACTCCGAAGAAGATGGAATTGCGATGTGGGATTGCCCTTACACAATGATTCCCTCTACAAGTGGTAATGATGAACTTTCAATTATCTTTGAATAGTTAAATCTTCACTTTGTAGTGCTGGGGGGTTTATACCCCCCTTTTTTTGGGCTATGGTGGTTGGGAATATCATTATTTTTTATGGCATTTATCCGTAGAAAGTCAAAAGCCTATCCTTGGCCTGTTGAAATCAAACGTCCTTCTGAAACAAATGCAGGAGAATTTGAAACAGATAAATTTACTATTAAGTTTAAAAGATTATCTAAAAAAGAGTTAGAGGCTTTTGGGAAAGCAGATGAAGATAAAGCATTGGAAAAGATTATTGTGGGTTGGAGTGACATCACAGAAGAAGATGGAACTGAGATCCCCTTCACCAAAGCTAATTTAAAAGACTTTTCAGAAGATGTTGATTTTGTAGCTGGTGTTGTCGAAGCATTCCAGAAATTTTATTCCACAGGTAAGGAGGGAAACTAAAAGAGGCCGCTATTTACTGGGCTTCTGGCGGCAAAGAAGAAATAGATATGACTCAAGAAGACGCAAAAGCGTTTGGTATTGAGATTCCTAAAAGCCCAGAAAAAAAAGATGAATTTGAGGTGTGGGATTGCAATTGGGAGACTGTTATGGTCTTTTTAAAGATGCAAACTCAGTGGACTGTCTCAATGGCGGGGTATGTTGGATTAAAATATGAAGTATTATTAGTAGCTGGAGGTCTATTTGACCTCTACAATATAGAAGACCGCCTTGATGTATTAGAAGGACTTCAAACTATGGAAGTAGCGGCATTAAAAGAGTTTAGTAAAAAGGAGTCTAAATAATGGCTGCGAGAGATAGTGTTGCACAACTGATTATTGATTTAAAGACCCAAGGTCTAGGTGATATTCAGTTTTTAAAGAAGGAATTAAAACAGGTTAGTTCGCAGTCAAAAATATCTGAGAAAAGTATTGAAGGGTTACAGAAAGAGATAAGCAAGTTTGGGGCAGCAACAAAAAATAGTGTAGAAGGAATAAAAGGACAAGTTAGTGCTTTTCAAAAGCTAAGGGCGCAGTCTGATTTCCAAGGAAGAGCGTATAAAAGTTTAACAAAAGATATTGTTGCCCTAAATCGAGAATTAAAAAATCGTCTTGGACTTGAAAAAGAATTAGATGCAGGAAGAGGAGGTAGAAGAGGTGGGAGTCTTAGTCCTGGTGGTGGTGGTGATAGAGGATTAGTCTCTTCAAAACTTGACAAGAACTGGGGAACTGGAGGTACTGAACAGTTTGCTAGTCGGATGGCATCTTTACAAGCTTTGCTTGTGACAAGGACGTTTGACAATATTACTGATCAACAACGGAAGTTTCTAGCTGAATTTAGAACTTCGATGGACGGCACTTATAGCATGAGGGACGTGCGAGGGAGTTCTGATGCTTTTAAGAAAATAATAGCTGAGTCTAATGCTCAATTCCTAGATATGGAGGCGAGATTAGGAAAAGGAAGAGGCAAACATTCTTTTGATCAAAGTCAACTTTTAAATCAAGGAAAATTAAATCAAGTACAAAAAGAGGCATTAAATGTTCAAGATGATCTAAATATTACGTCTACAAGATATTTAGAAGTCTTAACCAAAATCAATGCTGAGACAGGGGTACAAACTCGTATATTAGGCAGTCAAGATGCAAAGGCTGCCAATAGAACAGCCATAGCAAGAGCAAATATCATAACGAGTACGGATGCTGTTGCTCAACAGCAGGCAAGGGCTAGATCATATTTATATTCATCAGAAAGAGCTTTATATGGTTCTCAAGTAGGCCCGACAGGGATGGCAGATAGTACTCATTTCGGTTACAGAGGAATGGGGCCAGCGACAAGGGAATTTCAAGCTAAAAACCCTAGGGCGCAATGGTTTCAACAAATGGTTGGGTGGATGGTTCCCGAATGGAGAAGCCCAACTCTTAAAGCAGCTCTAGCAGAACAAGATGATCAAAAAAGGCCGTATCTAAGAGGTTTTAGAAAAGATAGAACTGATCCTTCTGCTCAGTTCCCTTCATTTAATGCATGGAGTGCTGGCCCTACTGGAGGTTTGCCTAAAGGACAAGGTTATAGCAAGTTAATCAGAAGGCAGATGGGGGAGGTAGTCCAGACTATAAAAGACCCTATGGGATTAGGGGCTGATCCAAAGTATCCAAGGACTGAATTTGGATTGGGGGAAGAGTTAAAAAACTTGCAAGGAATGCTTCCTCATCTTGAAAATGGAACAAAACCTTGGCTTGCAGTAGTTGAAAAAATAGAAGAAAAGCAAAAAGAAATAAATAAGTTAGTAAAAGAGGGAACAAACGCTATAGAAGCAAGAAAAAAGAAAATTGCTGAAACTGTAAATCCAAGAGTTAATCAGAAATTATTACCTCCTGCAAGAGGTCTTGGAGATAAGAATCGATATAACATAATGAGTGCAGCAGGTGTCTTTGACACTGGGTTCACTGCTGATAAGTATGGCCCTCAACTAGAGACGCAGGATCAATTAACTACTCGGTTACAGAAAACCATCAAAGTTAGAACAAATAGTATTAAAACTATTACAGAACATAGAAGTAAGTTAGAGGAAATCAGAAGGACTTTAGATCCTACAAGTGCAAAGTTTAAGTCTGTTGCTAACTCAATAACTCAAGCAGACAAGTCATTAGCAAAGCTAAACAAGACAAGCAAAGGTTTTGGAAAGCAAGGACTTTTAGGTTTTGGACAATCAGTCTTAGGTGGTGCTTATTTTGGAGGGCCAGGTGGTGCTTTAGGTGCTGGTATTGGTCAAATGTTTGGAGGGCAATCTGGTGCAGCAACTGGAGGTTTAATTGGAGCGCAAGTTGCTCGCCCAGTCACCGAATTTATTGGTGGTTCTACTGACTATGCGGCTCAATATTCAAAGGCACAGTTAACTTTAAAACAAATCACTAAAGATGCTGGCTCTTATGGAGTCGCTATGGATGCTGTTAAGACAGCAGTAGAAGAGTTTAACGTGCCGCAAGAAGTAGCGATAAGAGGAATGACAAGGTTAAGTGCTGCTGTTTTAGGTTCGGGTGGAAATATTAATAATGCAGCCGAAGCTTTCTTGAATACCACTGCTGCTATCAAGGGTACGGCTGGTAGTGCAGATGATGTGAAATCGGCGATAACAGCGATGGTTCAGATCTATTCAAAAGGCAAGGTATCAGCCGAAGAACTTTCGGGGCAGCTCGGTGAGCGTTTTCCTGGAGCTGTCGTCAAGTTTGCCGAGGCCAATAATATATCGGCTCAATCTTTGCAAAAGAATTTAAAAGATGGAACGGTTGGGTTAGACATGTTAAGTAAATTCATTACAAGTTTGGGTGATGAATATATTCCGTTAGCCAAAAAAATTGCTGCTTCTAATGAAGAGGCAGGAGCAAGATCGAGGATTGCAATGAATAAGTTAAGAATTGCGGTAGGAGAAGAATTGATTCCTATTGGTAAAGAGTTCCAAGAAATTACTGCGGAATTATTAATTGATTTGGTTCCTGCTCTAACGAAACTTGCAGAGATTGGAAGTTCAACTTTCTCAGTTTTAGCAGAGACAATAAAATTTCTTGTTAATAATTTTGATATTTTGGCTCCTGCTATTACAACAGCTACTGTTGCGCTTGTTGCTTATAACATTCAGCAGCAAGTGGCAAATAAAACAGGAATAATTTTGATGGCTCGAAATGGGATAGCGGCAATGATAAAACTTACAAGAGCAATTAAATCTGCGGCAAGCGCACAAGCAGTCTTTAATGCTATTACTTCAGCAAATCCTTATGTCGCTGCTGCTACTGCTATAGCTGCGATTGCTTCTTCTATATGGGCTGTTAAATCAGCTAATGATGCATTAAAAGATGAGCCAACATTATTGGGTGATATAACTGGAATGACGTTAAAAGAAACTAAGAAAGTTCTTGAAGAAGTAAAAGCAGGCTATAAGGCTTATCAAGATGTAGTTAATAATCCAGAGAGTACAGAAGCTGCTAGAAAGAGTGCAAGTAAATTATTAGATGTTTATAAAGAACAAATTACAGCATTAGAAACACAAATCACAAAGTTAGGAGGAGTAGTTGTATTTGATCCTATGACTAAAGGAGCCGAGAGTGCTGGTAATAAAATTTATAAGGGTTTATCTGGTGGTATAGAGAAATTTACAGATTCAGTAAAAAATATGGGAGAAGAAGTTGCAAATGTCACAGCATCATGGTTTGACAGGATGGCTAGTTCTTTGGCTGACTTTGTAATGACTGGAAAATTGAAATTTAAAGAGTTTGCTCGTTCTGTTATTGCTGATATAGCGAAGATGATTGCGAAACAAATGATATTTAATATGATTGCTGGTTTAAGTAGTGGTGCTAATTTCTTAGGTGGTTTGTTTGGTGGTAAAAAAGCTGTTGATACTACTTTTGGTACTGGTATTCCAAGTAATCCTAGTAGTGTTTTTGGTTCTACAAATGCTTTGGGTAATGTTTACGGCAAAAACGGTATTGTTCCTTTCTATAAGGGAGGCATAGTTAATAGTCCTACACTCTTCCCATTTGCGAAGGGAACTGGCCTGATGGGTGAAGCTGGGCCTGAGGCTATCGTCCCGCTAAAACGTGGTAGAGATGGAAAACTTGGAATAGCTGGCGGCGGTGGTGCTACTACTGTGAATGTGTCAGTCGATGCGAAAGGTACTAAAGTCGAAGGCGATGGCAAGCAAATGGCTCAACTAGGTAGAATGATTGGTTCTGCTATTGAGATGGAACTTGCAAAACAGAAACGACCAGGAGGACTTTTAGCGTAATTAATTATGGCTATTTTCGATGGAACTACTCTCCAATGCGTTGCTGAACCAAGTTATGCAGCCAGTGTTAGTGAGACTCCAGATCTTCGTGTTACTTCTTTTGGGGATGGCTACCACCAAAGAAATACGATGGGCATGAATACAAGACGAAAGAACTGGAGCCTTACCTTTAGTAATAGAACAAATGCAGATCGAGATAAAATAGTTGGTTTTTTACAAGCAAGAAATGGTAAAGAGAGTTTTGATTGGATTGATCCAACAACGACTAATTACAAGAAATACATTTGTGAAAGTTGGAGTGTAGATATGACATCTTTCAATAACAATACAATTTCAATGGAATTTAAACAGGTATTTGAATCTAGCTAATGCCAGTACCAGTCAGTCAACTTCAAAATGATAATCCTACTGCGGTTATTGAATTATTTGAGTTGGAATTGAATACAACTTTGCATGGTAATGCAAGAACGGCAGGTTGGCAGCCTTGGAGTGTTACTTCAGATAAAAGATATGGAAAGGAAGTAAGAAGTTCTTCAACTCATGCAAAAGGTCTTGTCTTTAGAGTCACTATCCCTGGGACAACTGGTTCAACAGAACCTTCATGGCCTGCTGACGTAGGTGGAACAGTTACAGATGGAACTGTGACATGGAAAGCAGTTTATCCAACATATTATTTTCATAATGGTGCTTCTAGTAACACGATTAATAATAATTTTGTAGATATAAAATTTGGAGGTCAAGTTTATCAACAGCTACCTATTAAAGCTGAAGGTTTTGAATACAAGGGAGGGAAAGGACGTTTACCAAGACCAACGATGACTGTTAGTAATTTGTTTAATACAATTACCGCAATTTTAAATGAAGTAAATACAACAACTTTGGGTAATGATTTGGCAGGAGCAAAATTAACAAGGGTAAGAACTCTTGAACGCTTTATTGATGCTGAAAGTTTCGGTACTGATAATTTTCTTGCGGCAGAAGATGAAGATGGAATAGCGATGGAAAATGACGATACATTTAACCCTGAAGAACTTGGCAACCCATATCAGACACCAGATTCTACTCAAAGATTTCCTGATGAGATTTATTTTGTTGATAGAAAAGTAACTGAAAATAAAGATGTAGTTGAATTTGAGTTATGCAGTGCGCTTGATTTGGCTGGGGTTCGTATTCCTAAAAGGCAATGCTTACCTCAAGATTTCCCAGGAATAGGAACATTCCATACATGACTTGGAAAAATGATGCGCTTTTAGCGGCGAAAGAAGCTGATCCTAATGAATCTTGTGGTTTATTAGTTGTCCTTAAAGGCAAGGAATATTATTGGGCGTGTAAAAATATTTCCGAGAGTCGATATGATCAATTTATTATTGATCCCAAAGACTATGCAGCAGCAGAAGACGCTGGAGAGATATTAGCGATAGTACATTCTCACCCTTCCACACCACCGACTCCTAGCCAAGCAGATTTAGCTTCTTGTGAAACCAGTGAATTGCCTTGGTATATTGTTAATCCAAAAACAGAAGCATGGCATTATTTTGAGCCATCTGGTTATGAAGCACCATTAGAAGGCAGAACATGGGTTTGGGGAGTAGCTGATTGTTGGACATTAGTAAGGGATTATCATCTTAGGAAAGGTACAGAACTAAGGGATTGGGAAAGACCTATTAATGCTGAAGATTTTAGGTTGAATCCAATGTTTGATAGTTGTTGGAAAGAAACAGGGTTTAGAGAACTTGCGCCTGGTGAAAAATTACAAGAAGGTGATTGTCTATTAATGAGTATTAGAGGAAAAGGTTTAAATCATATTGCGGTTTTTTTGGGAGGGAATGATATTTTGCATCATTTTCAAGGAAGATTATCAAGTCGTGACCAATTGGACGAATGGCTATTAAAGTGTATTGGTAGGAGGATAACTTTACGTCATGCTTAGAAAAGTTAAGTTATATGGAAAACTTGCAAAGTTTGTCGGTAAAAGAGTTTTACATGCAAATGTAAAAAATCCTGCTGAAGCTGTTCGGTTTTTAACTGCTAATTGGCCTGGTTTAGAACAACACATGGCTAAACAGTATTACAAGGTAGAAGCTGGCAATGGTGCTTTAGCTTTAGAAGAGATTGGTTATCCAATTGGTTCTGAGGACATTAGTATTACTCCTGTTATTGCTGGAGCTGGAAGTACAGGAAGAATTGTTTTAGGTATGGCTTTAATAGCAACAGCGATAGCCCTCCCTGGTGCTGGTTTTGCTTTCGGAGCAAAGGGTGTTGGATTTATTGCTGCTGGTGCTGCTCCTAGTGCTTTAGCGGCACTTGCAGGAAATGTAGGAATAATGTTAGTTCTTTCTGGCGTGGCTGAATTATTGGCTCCTGTTCCGAAAACCCCAGAATCAGAAGAAGATCCTCAAAATCAGTTTAGTTTTAGTGGGATTCAACAGGTTTCCAGAGCAGGAACGGCAATTCCTGTTTGTTATGGAGAAACTTTTACAGGATCTGTTGTTATCTCAGCAGAAATTGACGTTGCGGAGCAGCCAACATGACCAAACTAATAAGAGGTGCAAATACAGGACGTAAAGGTGATCAAGGTGGTGGACGCACCCCTACTACTGAAGCAGATTCTCTTGATAGTAAAAGTTATGCAAAAGTATTAGATCTTATTTGTGAAGGAGAAATAGAAGGATTAAAGGATGGCTTGAAATCTGTTTATTTAAACAATACTCCTATTCAAAATGGTGATGGTAGTTATAACTTTTCAGGGGTTGGACACTCTTTTAGAGTTGGTGATTCGGATCAAACAAGAATAGATGGTTACGACAAGGCGGCTACTACTGTTTCTGTTAATCGAAGAGTTATAAAAGATACTCCAAACATAGGAGAGACTGAAACCGTCGCAACTTCGACAAGTATTAATGATGTAAGAGTCATTGTTAGATTTCCTGCATTACAAGAAATAGAAGATGATGGAGATATTGTTGGTGCATCAGTAACGATAAAAATCCAGAGATCAGTTGATGGAGGTGGTTTTACTGATCAAAGAACAGATACGATTACAGGTAGAACAGGGGATATGTATAAAAGGGCTTACATCATTAAGATGCCCACTCATTTTACTTCTGAAGTAAAGATAAGAATCATCCGAATTACAGATAACGCCGCAGATAATACAAGGCTGGCAAATGAAACATGGTGGGATTCTTTCGTTCAGCTTAGTTACACCAATAACACTTATCCAAACTCAGCTTTAGCAAGTTTGGAAATAGATGCACAACAATTTTCGTCTATTCCACGAAGAGCTTATTTAATTAGAGGAACAAAGGTAAGAATCCCAAGTAATGCAACTGTTGATAGTGCTACTGGAGCATTAATTTACTCAGGGACTTGGAATGGTACTTTTTCGGAAGCTGTTTGGTGCGCTGATCCTGCTTGGTGTTTATGGGATCTTTTAACTTCGCAAAGATACGGACTTGGGGATCATGTACTTACGTTATCTGAACAAACAGACCCGAATTGGGATGGAGATGCAGAACGACTAAGCAAATTCGATTTTTATGCTGCTTCCCAATATTGCTCTGCGAATAACACCAGACCTAATAATGCAAATAATGATTATGGAGCAAGTGGAAGACATGGTATAGCTGATGGCTTTGGAGGATTTGAACCACGTTTTTCTTGTAATGTTTATATCCAAGGTAGGACGGAAGCATTTGATTTAATCAATGCAATGTCGGCGGTTTTCATGGCTATGCCTTATTGGGCAGTGGGTAGCCTTGCAATTTCACAAGACAAGCCGCAGTCAAGTAGTTATCTATTTACGTTGGCAAATATTACTTCTGAAGGATTTACTTATTCAGGTAGTAGTCAACGATCAAGAGCAACCGCAGTTGTTGTCAAATATTTTGATAAGACTCTTAGAACTTTTGCTTATGAAGAGGTTTTAGATGATGCAAGTATGTTTAATGGAATCTCCAGATACGGTGTAATTACTAAGAATATTGAGGCTTTCGCCTGCACAAGTCGAGGTCAAGCTAAACGTGTAGGTCGGTGGATGATCTACTCTGAAGCAAGGGAAACTGAAGTTGTTAGCTTTACTTGTAGCTTAGAAGCAGGTGTTTTAGTACGTCCTGGGCAAGTTATTGAAGTATCAGATCCCTTAAAAGCTGGAGTAAGAAGAGGTGGTCGAATTGCTGCTGCAACTGCTGGTCAAATAACAGTTGATGGTACTGCTGGCGTTGACACCGATTTACCTCAAGGCTTAACGGCTGCGTTGGGTTATACAAGAACGCTTCATGTTTTGCTTGCAAATGGAACTGTTGAATCTAAAACTGTTAGTAACATTGTTGGCAATGTTATTACTCTTGATAATGATTACAGTGCAGCACCAAATGTTAATAGTGTTTGGGTTTTAGAAACAACAGGTGGTTCTTCTGCTCAGAACTTGCAAACAACTCAGTGGAGAGTAGTTGCTGTTGAAGAAGTTGACGATCTTGAATATAAAGTTTCAGCACTTGCCTATAACTCTTCTAAATATGCAAATGTTGAGTCAGGATTTTCTCTTACTCAAAGAGATTTCAGTAACTTAAATGAAATCCCTGCTCCCCCAAGTGGTTTAAATATTATTGAACAATTATATAAACAAGCTGATCAAGTTAAATCAAAACTTGTTATTTCTTGGGAAGCTGTTTTGGGAGTTAGTAAATATGAAGTGAGGTGGAGGAAAGATAATTCTGATTGGCATGTTTATACAAAGATTGGAACTAATGATGAAATTCCAGATGTAACTGCTGGTAGTTTTGAAATTAGAATTTACAGCCTTAATGCCACAGGTGTTCCTTCTGCTGTTCCTTTAAGCAATACAACGATTGCGACAGGTAAAGATAGAAGTCCTAGTACTGTTACTAATTTTTCTTATACATTAGATCCCAAATTAGGATTTATTCTTCATTGGGATAAATTAGTTGCTACTTAT
>VTLG01013290.1_pt1 | contig 18852 bp, 21 predicted proteins | sample 4694571 | NCBI WGS metagenome assembly VTLG01 (sample SAMN12604809, study PRJNA352737) | marine metagenome | biome: ENVO:00000447; feature: ENVO:00000209|ENVO:00000569|ENVO:01000036; material: ENVO:00002151; isolation source: viral sequences binned using virsorter ...
TTTACCCATTAGTAGTTATAACTTCCTGAAGGAGTATCTCCTCGTTCTAATACTTCAAATAATTTTTTATGTTGGTCCATGATCTCTTCATCAGAGTCCATCATCTTTTCAATTTGGCTTTGTAGCTTGTCCACATGTCTCTCTAATTTATCCACTTTATCTTCATGTACTGCTTGAATCGTAGAGAGTTCAAAGGTACGCGAAAGACTCCAGCCCCCTAGGGCTAAGAGCAATCCAACTAATAATGTCATTAACTTGTCAGCCATTAAAATATAATCTCCGTTACCAGATATAACACAATAAAGATAAACATTCCAGTGATTTGTATGTCGTAGGGGTAATTGGTCATTCCTTTTGATTTATGTCTCCAAAGATAAGTTTATACTTTAGTTTTCCCCCATCATCTCCTTGTGTATGATCTGTAGGTTCCTCAATTTGTATAACATGTTTTACGCCCTTACATCCAACAGCGAAAACTAGTAACAAACCGATGATTATAGAAGACATTAAATATTTCATCCATTTAGTTCTTCTGTTTCTTTTTTTTCTTGCGATTCTTCTTGTTTTTAGAATCTTTAAAGTTTTGTATCTCATTTTCTACTACCTCAATTTTGGCTTTAATTAAAACCATATCTTGTGAAAGAGAAAATGTACGCTGAAGCGTCCATCCTCCGAGCGCTAATAGAATAGCGAGTAAAGCGGTAATTAATTTTTCATTCATTATTTACCTTTGGCGTATGTTCATACGTTTGTTGTTCTGCGGCTTTTTGATCTTCGATTTGACAACATTCTCCGTTGTCTTCTTTTTCTTTTGAGTGCATACCACAACATTTTTTTGGATCTATTGACACGCTTCACACTCCTCATGTTTGCACTCCGTACAAGGACAAACCCCGTACAAGTCGGAATGTTCACCAACATTACAGTGGCAGTCACATTTACAATCTGTACATTTTATCATTTTTTAATTATTCCCCAACTATTCTTCTTAGTTTCTCTTGGTTTTATTTCCTCAATATCGTAGAAAAATTTGTCAGTGTCCTCAGTTTTCCACTTACTACTATCCTCCACGTTCCATTCACTTGTTTGCACTTTCCAATCAGGAACTTCATCTTTTACTGTAAAAGATGGTACACTCCATATTATTCTATTGTTAGGTTGTGCTGCATAATTCCCATCATCCAAGGCCATTATGTGAGCGCACTTATGTTCGTGCGGAATTTCAGAATGATCTGTATCAACTATATTACTCTCTGGGTGTGCCCAGTCAACAGTAAAAAGGTAAGCACCTTGATGCCATTTCTTATCTTTTCCGATATATTTTCCTGATTGTCCGTCTAAGATATCGAAATTAGTAACAGCAGGATAATAACTAAGACAATTCCAAAGCTCCAGCTCGTCAAGTCTAGGCCGAGGAACTTCTTTGACATCAACGCCTCTTTGTATGAAGGCAGAAATTGGTAAACGATAGAAGATGCCACCATTTTCCAGCATTGTATGAAACAATATAGGCCTCCCTGTAATCGATGCCAACCCAAAGATAAGGCAGTCTTCCACTTCTCCATGGTGTTCTTTGAGATCATAAAGATATTCTCTTCTGATCTGTGCATAGATCACAGGTATATTTGCATTTAAATAGGCCATTTAACATAAATTCCTATAATGCTGCGATTATTAAAATCACAAGTACAACTCCAGCACCGATACACACTTTTCTGTGATCTTTCCAGATTTGTTTAATGGTTTCCATAGTTTCCTCCTATTTTATACTACCCCAGTTTTTACCGGACTCGTAGTCTACCTTATTGGGTACTTCAAGTCCAACTGTGGATTCCATAATACTAATTATTTTTTTAGCTTCTTTATCATCTTTTACAGAAATATCCAGTTCGTCGTGTACTTGAATATGTGGAGTAATCCCTGCTTTATATAGCTCTAACATGGCTTTTTTCGTCATATCTGCTGCTGATCCTTGTATTAATTTATTTAATGCTTTGTAGGTATAAGCTCTTTTGATCCCTGGTCCGTGTTCCAAGATTGCTTGTTCATGAGGCAACGCCTTATGAATACCAAACTGATTAGGTTCCCATAAATGAAATCTACATAATCGTCCAAGTAAAGTTCTTATTTTACCACTATCTTGTGCCCTTTGCATTACAGCGTACATCAATTGTTTTACAAAAGGAACTTTTGTATGATATTGACCAAAAATTTCTTCAGCTTTTTCTTTATTCACTCCGAGTTCAGCTTGTAATTTATTTTTACCCATCCCATAAAATAAACCTAGATTAATCGTCTTCGCCTGTATTCGTGGAATGTCAGCCATCTCAGCAACAATGGTATGAAAATCTGCATCTCCTTCATGATATGCATCTAAAACATCCGTAACTCCGTTTAAGTTTTGTAAGGCAGCATAATGAACTACGAGTCTAGGTTCTTGTTGATTATAATCAAAACAACCCCAAGTGCATCCTTCCTCAGGAATAAATAAAGATCTGATCCGTGGTCCAAGATTCTTGTTTCTTGCTGGAATTTGTTGAAGGTTAGGATTAGAATAACTAAATCTTCCTGTGACGGTTCCACCATTATCTCCTCTCAGTTGATTGATCTCAGCAAAAATTCTTCCCCGATGGGTGTGTTTAATAATAGTATCAATAAATGTAGTGTGAGCTTTATTGATCTCTCTCGCTTGAGCAATCTTTTTAACAATTGGATCAGGATGATGCATTAAAAAGTTTTTAGTAAAACTAGGTGCCTGCGTCTTGGTCGTACGATCATAAGGTAATTTTAATTTATCAAAGACTTGAGCAATAGATCGCGCTGCCCAAATTTGAACATCAACGTTCGTCTTTTGTTTCACCTCGTAAAGTAATTTTTTCTCTTGTTCTACTAATGTTTTCTTTTCGATCGCTGCTTGTTCTTGATTTACACGCACTCCGAGAAACCTCATATCTACAAGACATGGAAATAAATCGGTTTCTAATTGCCATATATTATGAATATCTTGATGATCAATTTCTTTTTTTAATTCTTGCCATAGTTTATAAGTAAGTTCTGCATCTTTCTCTGCATAGGAACCTACATACATCGCCGGTAATTTATACATCTCAGCTTTAGCATCAACTCCCCATTCTTTCGCTGCAGCATAAAGAGCTGCTTCATCTTTAGATTGTCCAAGATAGCGTCTAGCACAACTATTAAGATCATAACGAAGCTGATTTTCATCTACGAGTGCTGCACCAATCATAGTATCAATAATTCTTCCCTTAATAGTAAACCCTTCAGAACGAAGCCAGCAAATATCATACATTGCATTATGAAAAATTTTATCTGATGAAGTATTCAATACATCTTGAAGCCAATTTCTAACCATGCGTTTGTCCATATTGCCTCCTCCTTCATGAGCAATAGGGAAATACCCTGTCCAGGTTTTAGTGGCTACAGAAATACCCACTATTTTTCCATTCTTTACAACAGAGCCTGATCCCATAGCATGATTTAAATTAGGATCCTTCGTTTCTAAATCGATTGCTATTTCACATTCTTGACTTAAGTCAGGAAATTCTTCAGGTGGGACCCATTCGGTTTGAGGTTTAAATAAAGGTGGTTGTAAACTCATTCGTAATCTCTTTCAATTGCCATATCAATATAATGTTTTGCTTTTAATAAGTCTTCTTTTTGTCCTTTCTGTTTGTGTCTGCACAAATATTTAATAGCATTTCCTTCCGCAAAGGGCAAGTTGTTTTTATTTATAAATTCTGATGGTTGAATTTTCATGGAAGCATAATGGGATCCTCCAATTTGTTTTTTGTATGTATCACTCATAATAAATAACTCTTATAAACATCTTTAGGTTCTACAATATGTAAATGTTCCTTGGTTCGGGTTGCGCCTACATAGAACAATCGATTAACATCGTCAGGTCTTTGTTCGTATTCTCCGTAAGTTCGTCTTGTTAAATCGGTAAGGAGAACGACATTTTGACATTCTCCCCCTTTGGCTCCATGAATGGTAGAGAGAACTATTCTTGGAGCTTTATTCAGATGTTCACCATTTTGTCTCATCTTTCTAATATAAGATACTCCTCTTGTTGGAGCTTCATCTAAAGCTTCATACCACACCTTATCTGTAAGAAGTCCATATTTGTTTTTACATTCATTTAAAGAATAAAAATTATCCTTATTCATCAAAGCAATTTGTTCTTTTTGTAAATTTCGTGGACTTATATAATCAAATATTTTAATGACAGTTGAGTAATCTAATATGCCTCCTTTACGCCATTTTTCCCAATGAGTAATGGCTTCATATAAATCAGTTTCATAGCCTTTTTTAAATTTATTGCGATAAAAATATCCTTTTTGATAAAGGATTTCTTCTAATTCTTCTAAGAGAGAACGTGTTCTAGCTAAAATTAACCACTCGCCTTGAGACATATCGATGTCTCTAAAATCGGAATAGATAGAAACTTTCCCTTGCTTCATCTTTGGTTTCCAAAGCTTAGGAATTCGATTGCTTACTTTTCCTATAATTTTCATAGCAATATCATGGATTTTTGCAGGAATACGATAGGATTGCGTAAGATTAATGAACTTTCCATCAAGAGCAATAAAACTATCTACATCAGCTCCGGCCCATTTAAAAATAGCCTGGTCATCATCACCGGCTATGTAATTATTTTCTGTTTTGTTCCATATAGTCTTAACCATATCCCATTGCATTAAAGAAAGATCTTGAGCTTCATCCACAAAGACTACATCAAATTTAGGGGAAGCATCCGACTCAATAAATTTTAAAATCATATCATTAAAATCTACTAGACCATATTCTTTTTTATATCTTTCTAATTCATTTGCTATAATTTTTAGCTTATTAAATTCTACATCTTGGGTATGTTCTTTTAAATCATATTGTTTTTCAAAAGAAATATTTCTTAGTTTTGCTAATTGAATAATTCTTAAATAATCACTTTTAGTGGAAAAGACTCCATTCATTTCTTGGTCATTTTCTTCATAATCTACTGGAAAGCCTAGTTTTTTACCTAAGTCAGCATAGTGTCTTTTCTGCATGACATTTTGTTTTTGAATACCTAATCTTCTAAAAGCTAAAGAATGAAGCGTTCGAAAGTAAGGTAAATCATCTTCACTTAAATTAAATTTTTCTACCGCTCTGTCTCTTGCTTCATAAGCAGCCTTTTGAGTAAAAGCAAAATAACCTATTCTATTGGGGTCAGTTTGTTTTAAATATTTATCAACAAGATTTAAAAGAGTGGTAGTTTTTCCTGTTCCTGGTGGACCGAGTACAATTGTTTTCATTTTATCTTCCTAAAAAAATTTCTCCAAATCGCTGATCTTATAATAGAGAAAACTGTAAAAATTAAAGCAATCCCTATACTATCCCATACAGTGGGATAAAGTCCAAAGAAAGGAAAGATAAAAAGCTGTATTAAAATAGCTAAAATAAATCCACTTCCTACATCAATAAAACTTTCTATAAAACATCTTTTAAACATTAAAATGGATCCTGCGGTTTAAGTTCTTTAGGTTTGTAGTCGTCTTGAGGTTTTTCAAAAGATTTGACAATAGTCACTGTGGGTCTATGTTTTCCAATAGTAATTCTATCGGTTGTACAGCCGCATTCTTCTTTTAACATTTGACTTGTTTCTTGAAATTTAACATCCCATCTTCTTCTTTGTAAAAATCCATAATAAAAAGAATCAAATAAGAAATAATGTTTTCCTTCGCTGGTATAAACACTTCCTTTTTTAATGTCTTCTTTTTCTACACTTGAAGATGCACGATTAGTACAAAATTCTTCTAAGTGATTAGTAAGCTGATCTTTTTTCGTTGTCCCTGTAGGTGGAGTAATAATTTCTCTGGTGCTTAATAATAAATTAACTAAAATTTTCCAATCTTTTAATTTCATACTAGGAGGATAAATTCCTATCCCTGCTATGCACGCTTCTTCAAATAAAGATTGTTGTTTTAAATATTTAGCGCTAGGTAATTTAAGTCTCTTACCATCTACATTTAAATAATAATAAGGTTCTTCTAATTGAATTTCTTGAAGGTCGCTTAGACCAGGGAACATAGGTTGATTACCAATTCCATAAGTCCGCGTTTTGCATAATTCTTTATCACAATGGTTGCACATAGGAACATCATTACATTTCCATCCCCAATCTTTTTTATCGTGTTGATTTTTTATAGTGTCTATTTCTTTTTGTTCCAAATCTCCTTTAATATATTTTGCATGAAACCATGATATTTTTTCCTTCCAAGTACTAGGCCATTTCTTTTTAGCATAAATGGCAAAATGAAATAGTGCATTATTACGACCAGGTTCAGAAATTCCCTCAAGGGCCATGGTTTCTATACATGGAGGGGCGTCTTTAAATTCTGATTCTTCTCTTTTTATTTTTATATTAGCAACATCTTGAGGTTTAATACTATAGCATTCATGCAGACTATAAAATTCTTCAAGATTAGCTGCGGTTCCATCAATCTTAAAGGCATAGCGAGTAGTCTTATCCCCTTGAAAGTAAGGAAGATTTAAAAAGTTTCCTGTGTCCTCTTCTGATTTTAGTTCTATCTGCTTAGGAAAAACTTCTGCATTTCCAAAACCAAGAATAGCTTTAATTTGATTAAGTTTGTCTCTTACTGTTTTTGCTTCTACATAATCTTTAATAAATAAAAAGATATGTGCTCCTCCACTTTTTGATCTGCACACTACTAAAGGAAGTTCGAGTGTTTGTATTTTTTTCAATAATTTTAAATGGTCAAAGCCTGCATAAGAATCTACATCAATACATCCCCATTTACATAAATCTTCTTCATTAATAGGAATAATGCCTAAAGTAGGTTCAATTCCTTTTAAATGATTTTCAAAATGTTCTTGGGATACCGTCTCTCTTTTTACAAAAGATTTTGTTTTTAATTTTGTTCCATTTTTAGGAGCAGAATTAATATAAGTGCAGCCATGTGCCCTTTTTAATCCTTCAAATATATTTATAAATTTCTCTACCATTTTATCGTCTCTTTATTAAAAGAGAGGCGGCGCCCGCTAGGTTGCCGCCTCCTCCTTGCAAGATATTCACCCCTGGTGAATTCTAGTATGGAACGTCTGTGTTGGTTTCAGAAGGCGCTTGTTTGACTTGCACTTCCCCTTTGCTTAATCGTGTAGCAAAAGTTCTTGCAATTTCATATGCACCTTTATCTTTGATGGCATCTTGTTTAGATACATCCCAACCGTACCATGTTCCTTTGTCGTTAGACATTTGAACAGTTTTTAGCCTATAAATATGGCTATATGTTGGCGGTGTAAATAAACCATTCTTACCCTTCATCTTGATGCTCATCATCATTGTATTCCATTTTTTGCTAATCTTTAATTGAGTAGCTTTCATGGAAATCAATGCAGTTGATGGAGTTGAACCGGATATTAAGACAACAAAGTGATTCGCTGTATTTTCAAGATAATTACCATTCGGTAATCTATCTTTATTCATTTTGTCTCTAGTAGTATCATTAATGATTCCACTATTGACATCATGGATTGCTACAGGAGCACCCATACTTGTCCCTCTATCTTGCCATTCAACATACTGCCTCTTATAAAAAACAGGCAATACATCAATTTCATCGTAGAGTTCAGTAGTCACAGTATTATATATCTTACCAGGTTCAGCACCTGCGACATATTTACTGTCTTTCTTATTTACTTCGGGAGATAATTGTCCCAAAACTTTCAGAAATGGTAACGCAAGATCTTCTTGCGATATATTCTGAGAGCCCGCATTTGCATCAGCTTCGAAAAGATTCGTAGACAATGCGCCTGCTTGATCGCGTTTTGCGATGTTTGCTTCTTGGTTCATGGTTATTGTTTCCTCGTTATTTTGGTTCGGTTTCCTACGAACACGTTAAAAATATCCGTTGGCATATCTTTACCTGCCTCAACTCGCTCACGGACAAGAGCTTTCAGCGTCATAGGCTCAACCTTCAACTTTTGTGTCGGTTGAAACCCTTGACGCTTCGCAAGGTCAGCATATTCTGCCGCCTTGTTATCTTCGTTACGACCAAAGGAAACGGAGATTTCGTTCTTTATAATATCCCCAAGGCCATTTGTACGAAGCCAGCTATAGGCTTTCTCTTTGTTTGAAACAGAGATACTTGCGCTATAATACGGTTTAACATCTACGGCAGAACCATCTGCTAATTTAAGTGATGATAATCCCATCTCACTTAAAAGAGTAGGAATGATTTCTCCCGAAACTCTTTCGAGTTCTTTCTTTTTAGTTTTAAGAGCCTCTTCTTGATGTTTAATTTCATCTTCAATGGATCTTAATTTTTTTACTTCATCGGCTAAGGTTTTAATATTAGAAGTATTATCAATAACTTCTGTTTGATCCTTTTCCATTTGTTCTACAAGTTTATTCATAGTGTTTTATTTCCTCCTGTATTAGTTTTATTTCTTTTTTACACTTCCTGTATGATCGGTATACTATCATTTTTTTAAAAAAAGTCAAGCAAATTATAGGAAGATTTATAAGATTTATAAAAAAGTAAGTAATTGGCGCTTCTTTTGCAAGGTCCTGCGTCACTTTGTCGCTGATAGCAATTTGGCGTTCTGTCTCTAAAAAGTCTTCTTCCCATTTTTGGGCTCTTTCTAAACGATTTCTTAATCTATAATAATGTTTATACTCACTCATCAATATTTCCTTTCTCGTGTAAGTTGATTTCTATAGCGTAATATTTTCTTTCTTGTTTGTCCCATTTTAATAAATTATATTTCCCGTTGGTCATATCTGATACTATAGAACACGCTACCCCTATAATAGCAGGATCCCCAGTTAATAATAGAAAATCTTTAGGCCTGTAATCTTTTAAACCTTTTCTTAATTTAAAAATTAAAGGACCCGGTGAAAATATAATTTGAGATAGTTCCGGCAATAGAAATTTAAATGTACCAAATTTCGCTGCTCCTAATATATTTATTTTAGGTCTTCCCTCTTTTGTTCCTGGTATTTCTTGAATAACATAGACTTTTGAAGGAATTTCTTCGTTATTACCGTAATTTATACTTTCTGACATCTTGACAAGGAGTCTATCATATGATAGGATGTTTGTCAAATAGAAAGAATTATGAATTATAAATTTAAGACAGAGCCTTATCAGCATCAGCTGACTGCTTTGGAAAAATCTTGGAACAAAGAAACTTTTGCTTATTTCATGGAAATGGGGACAGGCAAAACAAAAGTTCTTATTGATAATATGGCCATGCTGTATGATAAAGGAAAAATTGATGGTGCTTTAATTGTGGCTCCTAAAGGAGTTATTAGTACCTGGTGTGCTCAGGAAATTCCCGCTCACCTAGCTAGACATATAGAATATAATTCTGTGTTATGGCAGGCAAACATTAATCAAAAACAAAAAAATAAATTAGATACTTTATTTGAAACAGGAGAAGAACTTCATATTTTAGTAATGAATGTAGAAGCTTTAAGTACGGATAAAGGGAGACTATTTGCAGCTAAATTTTTAAGAGCACATAAATCGATGATGGTTGTTGATGAAAGCACCACGATTAAAAATCCTAAAGCCAAAAGAACTAAAAATATTTTAGATCTTTCTAAACTTTCTAAATATAGAAGAATTTTAACAGGTTCTCCCGTGACTAAAAATCCTTTGGATTTATTTAGTCAATGCGAATTTTTGGATCCTTACCTTTTAAATTTTGCATCTTATTATGCTTTCAGAAATCGTTACGCAGAAATGCGACAAGTTAATATTGCAGGGAGAATGATTAACCTGGTCAGTGGATTTAAAAATTTAGATGAACTTTCTGAATTATTAAAACCTTTTTCTTATCGTGTTCTCAAGGAAGATTGTTTAGACCTTCCTCCTAAAATATATATGAAGAGAACCATTGCTCTGACTAAAGAACAAGAAAAAATCTATGAGCAGATGAGAAAGGAAGCTTTGGCTACTTTAAATGGAAAAACGGTTACGACCATGAATGCTTTAACTCAACTGATGAGATTGCATCAAATTACCTGTGGTCATTTTGCTGCAGATGATGGTACCATTCAAGAAGTTAAAAATAATCGATTAGATGAATTAATGGATGTGTTAGACGAAGTAGAAGGAAAAGTCATTATATGGGCACATTATCAATATGATATTAAAAGAATTATTAAAGAAATTAAAAAAGTTTATGGTCCGGGGTCCGTGGTTGATTATTATGGATTAACGCCTCAAGACAAAAGACAGACAAATCGTGAAAGATTTCAAAAGCCTAACGGAACACGGTTCTTGGTGGGAACACCTCAAACCGGTGGTTATGGAATTACTCTAACTCAAGCGCATACGGTCATTTATTATTCTAATGGCTATGACTTGGAAAAACGACTTCAATCCGAAGACCGAGCACACCGTATCGGGCAGAAAAAAGCGGTAACCTATGTTGATCTCATTGCGGAGGATACTGTTGACAACAAAATTGTCAAAGCCCTCCGCAAGAAAGTTAACATCGCCTCCGAAGTTATGGGAGAAGAGTTAAAAGCTTGGATTTAATCCTTTAAAAAGTAGGATATACGCGCGAGGCGCGCAGAATTTTTCAAATCCTTATTTTATAGCGATTTGCTTCGCTCGCTTGTTTTCGGGCGGATTGTGTTTTAGATTTATCTTCAACATTCCGTCTTCTAACTTAGCACCACTACATTCTACATATTCAGCTAGTTGTAGCTGTCTTTTGAATGTTCGTTTTGCTATGCCTTGATGAACAAACTCTTCATTTTTTTCTGAAGAAGTTCCTTCAATAGATAAGACACCATCTTCTACTGTGACTTTGATGTCGCTTCTTTTATATCCAGCGACAGCCATTTCGAGACTGTACTTATCCTCTCCAGCTTTCTTTATATTGTAATGCGGAAAGCCAGCATTAATCGTAGGCAAACGATGGAAACGATCGAAGAACGATTCGAATCCGATTGCATTGTTTAGGAAATTGTTTAGATTTATTAGATCAGTCATAGTAACCTCCTTGTTAGACAGTTAATAATAAGAGCCTCCTAAAGCACTCTTAAGACTAATATATACTATTTAAAATAAATTGCAAGCAACATAAGGAATAAAACAAAGCCCTGATGTCGGTTGAAAAACGTATTAAAATTACTATACAGTTGGTATAACATTAAGCGTCTCCTATGATTGGTTTGTAACGGGTTCTATTATCTTCGTCTTTATAAGCCTGTAGATTTTCCTTTATATTTTCTGCTGAGTCAGGGTGATAACTAACGTGCAACCATCCCGAGTTGGGCTCGTCTGGATTCCAGAATTCTAGAATCATTTGATCATAAAGAAGGTTGTCCTTGACCCAGTTAAAAACCTCATTATTAGGTATGCCAAACAATTCAAAGTCCGCCGCCATGCCTTTTGCATGTTGCGAATCTACGCTGCTGCCTATGGCTATACACAGCTGAGGACTCCGGTAGGCTGATGATATACTAACTACGTGATTAAAATGGTCTCTAATAGGCTGTAGGACCCTCTCACAGAGCAATTTCAGGTTCTCCTGGTGGTCAGGACTAGGGTCATTAGGAATACCCTTCCTCTCCGCTGTCTGTGACTTAGTTAACTCAACTAAGCTGAAATTTTTGGATAATTGCATAGATTATGTTAAGAAATGCTGAAATAATTGTAAGGCAATGGCCCCCACCATCGCTAAAAGAACCCAATAGATTTTGTCTATCTTGCCACCCAAGTCATGAATATGTGTTTGCATGTGTTTCAAATGATTGTTCTTTATGTTAGCCACGTCTCTCTTGATACCTGTGATATGGCCTTGCAAACTGATGATGTTTTCTCGTATGGTCTTCGGCGTCATTAAACTATTCCCGTCCTTCGGTTCCTTATATTTTGTCTTTGAGCTATTAGCTTTTCGTCTGGAGACAATAACGCTTCTTGTGTTCCTGTCAACCCTGTCATTTGATTAACTCCACCCATATTTCCTACATTAGATTGTAAACCAGACAGGTCCCCTCCTGTAGTTGCAGGAGCTGTAGTTGTTTGATCCACCATAGGCTTAGGTAAAGGGCTTACGGGTTCTACCTTTAAAGGGTTAATTAAAATAGGGAACTCGGAACCTTTTTTAGTTCTTAGTCTGTAAAGCCTATTTGCAATTCTATTAATGATTCCTGCTACTTTAAAGAAAGGATTAGGTTGCTCTATTTTCCTTGCATTTCTGCTCATTCCATTAAGTACTGCTCGAGATGGATAATAAGGTTGAAAAATTCCTGCGTTTAACGAACCTAGGTCTTTTTTAGAAAGTCTTTCTAAACTAGAATAAATGTCTTGAGTTTTAGTATTTAAAAGTTTCGCTGCATTAATATTTTCAGTCATGTCTTTTTGGTTATTAAATAAAGCTCTATTGGCATTAATATACGCATCGACTAATTCTTCAGGATCTACCGGGCCTTCTTTTAAAGCAACTTTAGTAAAGAAACTTCTAGATTTTCTAGTTCGTGATGAATATTCTGCTTGTTTAAATTTTAAAGTTCGAGGAACGTTTAATTGAACCGCTCTCATTCCTATAATTCCTAGGCCTTCATCCAAGAGTTCATAAGACTGTCCATTCTCATCATATCTTCCTATCTTACCCCATTTAAAAGGTCCTCCTAAATCACCGACTTGTAGAAATGTATCTATTTCAGGGATAGCATAATCAATTCTTCCTAATTGTTTAACACTTCCTGGTAACTGAGCTTTCATCATATGCATAAAGATTTTTTCTGCTACATTTCCCCAGGTATCATTTTCTGCATCATAGATGGTGTATCCCTCTGCAGTTTTTCCACCTCTCCCCATGATAGGAAGAACATCTACCATTGCTTCTGTCCAAATAGATTCTGTTACAAATGGAGAAGCAATATCTCCAAAACCTTTTAAAGATCCTAGGATAAAGTTGCTCATAATACCTTCTTCATTGAGATCTCCTGCAGCAGCCTGATTTAAAGCGGCTGTAAAAGGTCTTGTCAAAGTGTCATAGGCATTTGCATGACTGAAATCGATATATTTAAAATCTCCCTCTTCTGTTTTGATAGGAATGATTGTAGAGTTTTTAGACCATGGAGCTACAAATCTTTTTAGTGCCATGAGTTCTTCGTTGCTTACATCATAGATTAATTGTCCCATTTTCACAGCTCCGTAAGGAACAGCCGCTGTAGTAAAGGCCATACCTGCAAGACGTTGATATCCAATAGCGGCCAAAGCTCTATCTCCATTAGGAGCTTTATAATTAATTTCGTGTAACGCTCTTCTGACAATATTGGTACTCGTTCTTAAAATTTCTGCAGGGAAAGATACGAAATTACCTACGGGAGCTTTACGTAAAGACTTAACCATTTGAGAAACATAATCATAGTTAGGTACATTGTTTCTAACGATGTCTGCTGCTTCTTCATTTAAAGCTTTATTAACTTCATCTAAATTTTTTCCTAGTTTAACCCCAGCTCTTTCATAAGCACTTGCTAATCGTGCTCTTTCACCTAAGAATGTAACAATTTTCCAGAAGTCATCTTCAGCTGTGTAGGCATCTTGAGTCCAGTTCTTTAGTTTAGAAAGAGGTTTTAATAGACCTCTTAATCCTCTGTCTGCTGAAACAACAGAGCCAAAGTCAACATCTTTTAATAGAGCTGATAAATCTCCCAGTCTTACGTTGGTATTAACCACTCCCAGTTCAGCAAGTTCTCTATAAAATTCATTAAATTTTCTTGTGCCTGGAGCACCTACCTGTAAGCTTCTCCATGACTTAGCCACCGTAGCGGGTGTAATATTAATCCCCGGTAAAATACCATTGGCTACAGCAAACGCTCCTGCACTAACAAAGTTTCTGGCATGAGTAATCGGAGATAGAATAGTCTTGGCCATTTGTGCTGTGGCTTTTGGAAATAAAATTAAATTTCTATAAAGAGTATTAGTTGTAAGATTATTAATAGGTTTCCCTGCAGCCAGTTCAATCGCGTCGGCTACTTCTTTAAGAGCCCATTTCCCTGAGGTAGGGTTCATCATTCCTGAAGAAATACTTGGTAATTTAATTTCTCTATACATATTTGTATCAATCGTATCGCCCATTTTTCGTGCTGTTTCCCATATCTGTTGTTCACTTTCATAAAGGAGTGGACGTTTTACACCTGATTCCCCGGCTTTAAAATTTCTATTAGCTTTTAAAACTTTATCTGAAGCCACTGCTAATCCTGTAAGTAATTGATTTCTTCTGGTCACAGCTGAAACTTCGCCGGTTGAAGCTAGAATCGTTTGAACAGGGTCTCTTGTTTTCCCTAGAATTTCTTCAATAATTTTTCTTTTGTCCCCTGACAAAAGTCTAATGTCAAAATGTTTGTCACCTACTTTTTGAGCAAAACTTTTGCCTGTAAAAAATTCAGGAACTTTAACTAAAACATCTTGTTCAAAATTCTTAGGAGCTCTTGCATCTTTTGCAATGTTATTAACAGCATTCAGAGCTTCTTGTCGTGTAATAGGCATTTTATTCATCCGCGCTGCTTTCATGAAAACATCAGCAGCTCTTTCAGCGACAGCACTGGATACCGGTTTAGTAAACATAGGAATTAAAGATCTATTTTGAAATACATCGTAAGTGGCTCCTAAATAATCTTTAAACTTGGAACCAAACAATTCTTTATATTTGCTGAAGGCTCCCTTCATGCCTTTTATTTTTAATTTTTCTCCTTCTCTAATTCCTTTTCCTAACATGGTAAACATTTGTCCCCAGCCATTTCGGATAGATTCCATGTCATTAAAAATTGAAGCCAGTTGATCATTATTATGAGTAATTTTATTTTTATTTAAAAAATTTTTAACTCTTGCTTTATGAGCTTTATTAATACCGCCATACCCTGTTGCCGTTTTTTCTCCAAATTTAACAACTCCATTATTACTTACCTTTGGAGTGCCTGAAATTAAACCATCATTAAGTAGTCTTAATAAATCTTTTTTCTGTGTTTTAGTAGAAGTATCAAACATACGTTGCATCCAAGGAAACATACGATCGATCTTTGTATCTAATTGTCTAGAAAATTGTTGTGCAGCATTGATGTCTTTATATTTTTTTCCAATGATTGCTCGTTGAGCTTTAAAATATTCAGCTGTAGTTCCACCTTCTTTTTGTAACCAGCTCGTTGCTTTAAATAAAATTTTATCTAAATCGTTATTAGCAAATCTTCTTGCTTCATCTCTCTTCGCTAAGAGTCTTAATGTTTTTCCTACTCCACCTAGTAAGCCGGTAAATAAAGCGCCTTCAGTTCCAAACTTAATTCGGTTCGCTAGATCTCTCGCCGGATCACGATTATCAGGATCTGTTTCATGAAGACGGGTAGGTCCTCCTAAAAAATTTCCGAATGTTCCAGCAGCTCTTGGATCCCCAATAAAAATTCCTTCTGCTACACCGCCGGTGATGGCACCTGCAGCAAATTTAGTGACTCTTCCTTTCGTGTTAAGCTGTGCCATTTTACTTGCACTTTTACTTAAAATCTTTTTAGAACCTTCATCAGCAAGAGTAAAATAAGTTCTAGCTTTTTTATGGTTCATGGCTGTGGTTGCTAATTTACTTCCTACTTTAAATCCTATCCCTCCAGGAACCCCAATGTTAACTAAGAGTTCAGTAATTTTTCCTGCTGTAGTGGCATGAGCTTTTTCATCCCATTCGGTTAGATCATCAAAGTATTTTTCAACCTGAGCAGCTTTGTTGGTATCTGCTCCGAGGTCCATGAGTGTTGCACCTAGAGAGAAAATTCCCTTAGGAATTTGAATAAGACCGGATCCTATTCCTGCCAGAATAGATTCCATCGTACTGATTTCATTATTCTCTTCTTCAGGATTTATTATTGATTTTTCTTGCTTTTTTAATTCGTTTAAAGAAGCCATGTTCCTCCCTTATTAATTGGTGAAACGTTGGCTGTCCCACCATCTTTGTAATTCGTTGGCCGATTCCTCATCTATGTTTCTTATGTTTCTCATAAGTCCTCCGTCCGCTTTTTTTATACCATAATCAACGTCGGCCCCTATTTTTTCGGAGAAGTCCTTTTGTTTCTTTTGTTTTTTTGCCCAATTAGTTATTTTATTTTTCCAACGCTGATACGCTCTCTCTGGATCCTTCTGATAGTTGCTCCAAAAAACTCTATCTTCAGCACTAATAGGTGGTGCTACTTGCATTCCTATCTCTATATCTGCAGGCACAAAGTCTACTATCTTTCTAATTTTTTCAACATATCTATCAAATTTGTTTCTAAGATACTCTTCAGTAAATTTGGGTTGCTCTTCAAATTTTTCTAGTTCTATTTGAGTATCCCAATCTACTTCTTTTTCTTTTATCTTTTTATCTCCGACTACACTCTCTTCGTCTATGGAATCTACAGTTTTCTTTTGAGTATGAAATTTGTCAGCTTCGTCAAATGTTGTATAGTAATTTTTCTTAGCCACTGTCTCACCATCATCATTTATTGATTCAGTTACAACAAGCCATGATTGTTTTTTTGGATCCCACCATATTTTTTCCATATCTAGATTAGCCGCATCGAAAGAGAAAGTTGTTTGTCCTTCGTCTTCATTAGGAATTATACCCACATTAACATTGGCTCCTTTTTCTTGTATTAAATCTGTTACATATACTTGTCCCAGTGCTAATCCCATTGAACCCTGTATAGTAGAACTAAAGGTACCTGGATTGGCTTTCTCTCTAATCTGAGTTGAAAGAGTATCAACACGTCTCTTAACACTAAAGTCTTTGTTTAAAGTATTTTTAGCACGTGCGACTGCAATATCAGTCACAGCTCCTAGAGCTTGATCCGTTGCTTTAACGTCCGATAAATATTCTGCCATTTGAGCTTCACCTTTACCCGCCATTAATCTTTCATGAGGCTCGATCGCTTGCTTTGCTCCAGTTTGTAGAACGTTTCCGCTCGGCGGTGCCGAAGCCATTCTTAAACCCCAGTCGGTTAAAAAATCATAAACGCCATAACCTTGAGGAGGTCGACCATAAAGAGGTTTCATTTTTTCTTTAAGTCTTATGACTTCCTCTATATCTACTGAATCTCCTAAGGCATAACCTGGTCTATTTAAACCTGAAGTTATTCCTTGGCCAGCTGAACCGCCTCTTTTAAACATAGGTCTGTTAAATATTCTACTCATTATGTTTTTTTATACTCCATACCTCTCATTGGACCCATAACGTTGCCGTAGATTCCTCCTAAAGTTGCGCCAATACCCAATGCTGTTTGTAATGGTGTTGGATTAGGAACGTTGGACCATTGGTACTGTCCTGGCATTCCGCCCATGATACCCGTGATTCCTGTTCCGTAAGCCTGTAATCTTTCCCATGGCTCATAAGCGGCCATTCGATTTGCTTCCCTTTGTTGATCAAGGGTTGCTTGTGCTTGAGCTTGTTGAATAGCTCCAACCTGTCCCATCGCGCCAATTTGTTGTCCGACCAATGCAGGTTGAGTTTGTGCTAAATTCATTTGTTGACCGAAAGCAGCCTGAGCTCCTTGTTGAGCTTGACCAAATCCTTGTTGAAGCATTTGAGCGTTTAAAAGAGCTCGTTGTGCATCCGATCCTTTTTGGTATTCAGCCAATTGAACTCCCGTTCGTCCTGCGCCCAACGCATTCATTCGGGTAGCTTGGTCCATAATACCTTGTTGTTGAATTTGTGCTTGTCTATCGTATTCAGTTAAAGTTGTATCAATAACATCTTTTTGATACGGAGACATAAAACCACTGTAGCCACTTGGCCCTGAGTATTGTTGTGCCTGCGTAATATAAGGAGCATAACCCCCTAAACCTGTTCCTGCGAGTGACGCTGCATCCGTTTGTAATTGATGTTGTTGTGCCACACCCGGTTGAAACATTTTTGTATCAATGGGTTTTTGGTATAGTCCTTTTAATTCTGTTGCATAATCTTTACCAAGACTTTCTATAAACGGTGCTGGTAGTGTACGTGTTTCTTGTATGGCCATTATATTACTTCTCCTAAACGTTGTGAGGTTGCGAACATACCTTGTGCGGCTTTATGTCGCATCCCTTTTTGTTCTAATTGTTTCATTGTATTTTGTAAGCGTTCTGCTCCTTCTTCGACATCTCCGTCTCCTGCGCCTCGGACTGCATCTGCAGTCATAACAAATTCATTTACACTCAGTCTTGCTGGAACATCATCTGCTTTTTCTTTTGCGCCGATGTCCACAAAACCACCTGTGTTTCTATAATCTTTTTCCATGCCACCTAAATTCATAATACCACCTTCTTGGGCTCCTACTCTTCCACCTTGAGCCACTCCTGTGTAGTTAGGATAAGGATAAACAATATCATCTGCTGGTGGAATTCCTGCCAACCATTGAGTCCATTTATTAACTTCTTCATCTCGTTTGCCTGTATCAAATTGCACATCGGCTGGGTTTGCAGCTGTGTATGCTCCTCCAGCTAACATTGCTCCAGGAATCGTGACCCATGGGTTTTTGTACCATGGTGCTGCTCCTTCAATTATTTTTTTTCCTCCTGCAGTTAGAGCATCTTTTCCAGTTAAAATTGATCCATAACTAGTTTTAACAGGAGCAACATTAGTGGCCGTAGCCGCTCCTAATTCAGCTCCTTTTGTAGCTGCTGTAGGACCTGAAAATATTGAACCAATATTTTCTCCTATACTTTGTGGTGTTACCCAGTTTTTCCAATTCCATCCTTTAGGTGCACCCGCCATATAGTTTGATGCTCCTGCTGTTGCTAAGTATAGCATTGCTGCTTTACCTAGGTCGCTCTTTAATACTTTCTTAGCTGTTTTAAAAATTTTTTTAGC
>VTLG01014144.1_pt1 | contig 18851 bp, 29 predicted proteins | sample 4694571 | NCBI WGS metagenome assembly VTLG01 (sample SAMN12604809, study PRJNA352737) | marine metagenome | biome: ENVO:00000447; feature: ENVO:00000209|ENVO:00000569|ENVO:01000036; material: ENVO:00002151; isolation source: viral sequences binned using virsorter ...
TAACGGTTCCTGATTTGCCATTTAGCTCCTTATCATGTTGCAGGTTAGAGATTTCCTGTCGCACTGATTCCAGTGCATTAATTTGTCCTATTATATACTTATATGTTTCCATGTTGTCAACCCCTCCAGATGTAACCGAAATTGCCAATTGATTAATTCGTCTGTCTAATGCTCTTTGAAGTTTGTAAAGTATTTGTTCGGATTCCATATTACATTACACCTACTGCTCTTAAGCAGTCAGGGCAATTCTTTCTAAATCTCAAATGAGATGTGCAGTGTTGAACTGTTGATTCTTCTACAGCAGCTTCTTCTAAAACTACTGGTTCTTCTTTACTTCCAAATAGGAAGTTCCATATTTTCTTTAAAATTTTCATTACTTGATTTGACAGCCTACTTTTTTGCCTTTAAGAACTGCGCCACCTGATTTATAACCCTTATTCAATTCACCATGAATTCTTGATACTTCAGCTCTTCTATTTCTATTTGAATGTTCTCCTTCAACACGACCTAGTTCTTCTAATAGGTTCGTACGTCCGCCACCTCTCAACTTGGCTCTTTTTCCGCCTTCTCGTCCAGATAGGAGGCCTCTACTTTGTGTAGGTTTTTTAAATTCCAAGGTACTACCTTCTTTTCGACTTCTTTTTCCTCTCGTATCTTCTTTTCCACTTAGTCTATCAACATATTTAGCTATGTCAGCATGTGGAACAGGTGTTTTTACCCAATCACCGTGTTTAAACCCGGCTCTTCCACCTTTAGCTTTCTTTTTTCTTAATTTCTCCAACGTAACAGCCTCTTTTACAAAAGGTTTAGCTACTTCTTTAGCTCCTTTTTTCATTTTTCTGAAACCTCTTTTCAGTCTACGGCCTCCTGCAGCAATTCTTCCTGCTGAAGTAGAATGAGGTTTTCCTTTTTCTCCTCCTCCTGCGCTCTCTAGCACCTTCTTCATACCCTTTTTAACACCTTGTGTAATTGTCATTACGATTTCCTTTTCTTAGCCATCTTCTTAAATGTCTTTGCTAACGCTTTTGCTCTTCCAGTGCAACCTTTTTTTGTAATCGGTGTACACTTTCCTTTAGTTCCACGTTTTTTGATTGATTTATTAACATCTTGTATCCAGTTCTTCTTAGAACCTTCTTTTAAAGCAACTCTTCCACCAACTTTAAATCCTGTTCTAATTGGAATTCCTCCAGTAGGATAACCATCTCTATTAGCACCTAAATTTGGTCTATAACTTGATCTTGGGCTTGTATCATGTTGCAAAGCCAAAGATGTTTGTCCTGCGTTTGGTGATCTAAATTTTCTGTACATTATTTTTTCTTTCTTGGTTTTAATCCTAGTTTACCATCTTTAATAGTAATATCGGATTCCATAACTTTTTTATATTTTGGAAATTTCTTTTTAGCAGCTACATGTGCTCCTGTTATACCACCTACTGCTGTTGCACCGGCACCTATAATTTTTCTTTTAAGATTTTTGTTCTGCTTTTTGTGTAGCGCCTCAATGTCATCATAGGTATAAGAAATACCTTTAAGGTTTTTAGATTCAACATTTTTAGATTTAGATATTGATTGTTTAAGGTGTGGTGAAGGTGTTGCTCCTTTTAATCCTTCTTTAGTACCTTTATCAATAGCTTTTACTACTCTGTCTTGTATATCTCTCTTTGTTGATAAATTCTTGGCAGGTTTAATGGATTTAATTGTTCCACTTCTTTTTTTATTTTTTAAAGCTCTACCAAATCCTCTCAGAGCTGCTCCTACTATACTTCCCATAAGTCCTCCTTATGCTTTTTTCCAGTCTGTGGAACGTTTACCCCATTTACCATAAGACATGTCTCTTTCAGCTTTTGCTTTTTTAGGATTTTTTTTAGTCGCTTTACCTTTTCCTAAACGCATGCCGATCGATTCATCTTTCTCATCTATGTATCCCTGCTTTTTCTTACCAGCAGATTTTCCAGCTTTGTACGGGAATCTAGATTTATAGGGTCTTGATCCGAAATCATTTCTCATAATTTTCTCCTTAGTTATTTATATTGATTTTAATATTCATTGTCTACTTTATTTTTTACCATTCCTGAAGATTTGAGTCCCCTTAATTCCAAAAACGCTGGCTACGACCAAAATCCATAAATTTGTAAACCATTTTGGAAGATTCGAGAAATACTCGAAGAAGACGTCAATCTTCTCCATAGCGGCCGGGTCCTCTGTCCATACTGACCAGGCGAGCACAATTATGGGCAATGTGAGAATCGCCAAAACGATCTCGTCCTTATAGTCGTTTTGCCGAGCTTCTAAAAGTTTGCCCTGGTATTGCTCCTCACCTCGGGCCATCTTCTCTGCATGCATTAATTGTGCATCAGACATAGCCATCTTAGTCTTCTGACGGTTGGAATAAATTTTACTTCCAGCCTGCAAAGCTATTTTTGCTAAACTGAACCAGGCCATATTAGAACCAGGTTGCTGTTTGTTTTCTAGCGGCTCCAGTACCCTTTACAGTTACTTTATCACCAGTAGCAATTCTAGCCGATCGTCCTCTAATACTAGTCTTTCCTCTCGGATCTATTATTAGATTCTGAGAAGGAATTCCAATCTTTTTAGATTTTCCTAATGGTGCTTCTTTTTCTTTTGCCATATTTTTCTCCTAAGTTTATATATACTAAGATTTAGGACCTTTCAAGGTTCTAACGTCTTTAGCCTTCATTTTGTCTGAAGTCAGTTTAACATCAGCAGATATCAATGATTTCTCAATTGCTGTGTCTGCTCTTAAATGAGCTAATTCTTCGTCTTGTTCTAGTTTTTCTTCAGCGATTTGCTGACCTTTTAAAAATTTAGTTTTATCCAAATTGATTCTAGCCTCATCTTCTTTTATCTTACGCTCTTCTTCCATAGCTTTAAGATCAACTTCTCTTTGTTTCAATTTAAGTAATGGATCATGATCAAACTGAGAAGTAATTGTTTTTTCTTCCTTCATAAACTCTTCAGTCATATCTGCAATCAATACTGCTTTTCTAGCTTCTATCTTTTGAGAGATTTGTTGAAACTGTTGTTGAGCTTGAGGGTTCTGAGTAGCTGCCTGTTGCAGTTGTGGCAACATTTGCATTTCTTGTGCAAATTCTAATTGAACTTGTTCCTGAGCCATTAAAGAAATGTGCTCTAATACATTTTTCTCTAGAGCTGCTGTAATACTTGGATTATTTCTAACAAAGTTAGTCGCCATAAAAAACAAGTGAGCCGTTACGTGAGCTCTATGGTCTTGACCTGGAAACGCTTGGAAAGGTTTCATAGCTAATGCATCAATGTGCTCGATCGCCGGATCTTTAGGTTGATTCGGTGGAGGTGGTGGTAAAATTCTATCAATATCTTTAACCCCTATCGCACTATACATATTTCTATAGGCCATATACATATTGTGCATTTGTGGATTAGTTTGGGCTAATTGTAATTGTGTTTGAGCCATTGAAATTCTTTGAGACATTGAAAAAATATTTGGATCTGCAACAGGTAAAATATCTACCTTGTCATCAAAATCTGTTACTTTAACATTTCTTGCTGCACCTATTACATCGTAAGGATATTCAGGCGGCAAATACGTAGCAAATAGTTTTGCTAGTAATTTAAATTCTTGTTTTAAAGAGACGTATAGTCTTTTATGGATTGCTGACATTACTCTTGAACCACGTTCTAAAAGAGCGACAGTCGTACCAACAGCGGCCTGCTGGTTCCCGTCCCCGACCTGCATGTCAGCAATGGACGCGAATCTTTGTCCTGCTTGAACTACAATACCCATCAACTGCAATAAAGTCTGTGATGGTTCTTTATAAGGTAAGAATACGAAAGCATCTTTTAAATTTCCACCCGGAGTGTCAACATCTTTAAATTCTCCAGGTTGTATGTTAGCGGCATCATCTTTTACTCTGACACCTCTTTGTTTAAATCCAGCTGGCAGGTTCGATAATGTACCTGCGTCTAGTAACTGACGGAGAGCCGCAGTTGCAGTACGGCTCAATCCGCCAATCATGTGAATGAGTCCAAGACCATAAAATCCTAGTCCTGGCAGAAATTTGAAGTGGACAAAATATTGGATTTTTATTTTCTTTGGATCATTGGGCGCAAAGTTTCGTCTAATAGACAAAACTTTCCTACTACCTTCTTCGATTGTTACGATGTAAGGTAATTTTATTCCGGTTGGTTCTCCGTCGGGACCAACATCTTCGAATCCTTCTAAATCTAGATTAACGTGGCATTCTAGAACTGTGTACATAGGTTCGACTCTTTGGGATTTTGTAATTCCTTCTACTTCTCTCTCTTTTTCTTTTAGCTCATTAGTAATGGTGCCTTGAGGTTTAGAGAGTTCAATATCTGAATAAAATCCTGCGACTTGTTGCTTACGCAAGTCATTTTCGGAAATTTTTAATACATGGATGACCGCTTCCGCATCGTCTAATGAGGTAGCCGTATACGGAACAACGAGATCATCAGCAGGAACAAACTTTGATACAGCTCGTCCCAGTAAATCGTCATAATAAACTTTTTTAAATGTAGAACCTGATAAAGGTAAATAAAATAACATTTGATCAAATTCAGGTTCGTATTCTTTCATTTGATCCATTAACTGATAGTTCATGAAATTTTTAACTCTTTGCGACTGTTGCTCTTTCATCGGGTTACTTGCTCCCATGACCATGGTTCTTACTGGTCCATCAGCTGGTAATAATTCTTTATAAGCGAGCGCTTGAAACTGTGTAACCGCTTCTGCTAAAACTGGGTGAGTAGCACCACTAGCTCCTTGGAAGGGTTGAGTTCTGTTATCATATTTAAATCCTAAAAGATCTAAACCAACAATATAAGCTCTTTCCCAATCTCCACGAGAAAATTTATATTCTCTATAATCATTTTGTAATTGATTTCCAATTTTATCTGTCGTGTCTTCCGGGAGTAAATCATTTAGATTTGCAAAATGATCTCCGCCTTCAGGTATATCTACTTGACTAGGATCAAAATCAATGGTTGCTCCCATCTCATCTTCCGTAACTTCTACGGGGCCTTTTCCTAATTCTTCCGCAACATCAACTTCCTCAAAATTTTCTGTAACAACTTCGTCTTCGGGTCGTTTAATATTAGGGAGACCTTTATCAATATCTGCCATATTTTTTCTCCTGTATTGGTTTATCTTGTTTTTTATCTTTAATCAACCCTTTAGGATCTGGTCCTTTCAAAGGTGGAATCGCTCTCCATTTAACATGCTTCATATTTTTAACTAATGTTGGATTTTCTTTTATCATTTCTTCTTTAAACTCATTATGCCGCCTTCAGCCATATTAGCCACACCGCCACCTATACCAATTCTGTCCATAAGATCAATTCCACCCATATCATAGATTTGTTCCCATTTGTCTTTAATTCCTTCTTTAATAACAGGCCCTACTTGTGTATCTGTTAAACCATAATACTCCCAATCCTCTTGACTCGGGTTTATCATATCAGGAACTGTCATATCTGTTTCTAAAAACGTATACGGCGTTTTAAATAAAGGATCTTCTACTCGGTCTTTTAATTTTCCTTTAGGAAGATAAAAACTTCTATCTTTACCACCCTTATACTCTAGATATTCATCGTGTAGTCTTTTTTCTTTTCTTTTAGCCGATTCAGCTTTTGACTCAAATTTTCCCATTCCAAATTTATGATCTTCTTTTTCCTTAGCTCTCATATAAGCTTCATAAGCAGGAGTTCCCGGCTTAAGAGTAGGTTCTAAACTCCTAAGTAATTCCTCTTGATCTGCTAGTTCTTTTTTCTTAGCTGCAATTTTTTCAGGAGAAGCGGGTTGCCATTGATTTTGCATTCCTTGTAATTCAAAACCTAATTTATAATATTTATCGACTTCTTGTTCATAGGCTTTTTGAGCGTCAATATATTTTTTTACTTGGCTACGTTCACCTATTACTTTTCCTAAGTTCTCTTTCTCAGTACCTTTAATTTCATAAAGATCTTTTTCAATAAGTGGATCAGCACCTTCCAGGAATCCTGTTTTAAATGGTTTGTATCCAAGTTTTTTCCAAAGATTTGGAAATGCTTTCGCTATCATTTTTGGAAGAAACAATTCCTCTCTTGCAAGACTATGGTCATATCCTTTATATTTTTTATAATATCCATAAACTAAACCTTCAAATAAAGGTTCATACTGCAACTCTAACATTTTTAAAAATCTTCCACCTTTTAAACCCATTTTTCCAAAATCCTCGAGCATGGCAGTAGCAATGAATCCTCTTTGATCAATAGGAACTTTGTGTTTCGCTAAAGCTTTTGTTATAAAATCAAGAGCCTTCTTATTACCTCCCGCTACTTCGCTTAATAAAGGTATTGCACTTCGAGCTTTTTTAGTGTCACCAACAGCTTTAGCATATCCAAAATTTTTTATTTCTTCTGCAATTGGAAAATTTAGTTTTTGGAATTCTTCTAATCTTTTCTTAGTATAAATTTTAGACGCGTCATCACCTAATATAAAATCAGGTAATATATCTTGAATTGCTTTAGTTCTATATTTTTTATCTAAACCTTTAAAACCTCCTTTTCCATGAAACCAATTGTCTTTCCATGTCTTCCAGTCTCTAATAACTTGTCGAGCTTCGCTAGGATTTTCTCCTTTTAAAGCTCTTTGTAATTTAGCTTCATGATCCCCATAACCTTTCATTAAACGCGCATGCGCTTTTTGATTAAGGTTAGCATCCATAAAATTTATAAATTGAGATGAACTCATGGTTTGTTTTTTATAGGCGTTTGTTAGTCCAGTTAATTCATTTACATCCATATCAAGCGCCTGAAATGCCTCCTTGTCCATGTGTAAAGCTTCTTGTATATTTTTTCGTGCGTTTTTTATCATGGTCTCATAGGTGGTAGTAAAATAATCATCACCGATATTTCGCATGATTGCATCTCTTTTAACGTCCGTAAAAGCATTACTTTCAATACTGAACCAAGGTTCTTTCTCAAGTCCTTTATATATTCTATTTGCAGCGATTTTATTTAGTTCAATATCAGGTTTAAAATTTCTAAAAGTAGCACCACTCATTGCTTGGGCTATTCTTATCATTAGATTAGCTCTCGCACGACCCCCCATATCTGTTTTCAGTAATGCTTTTTTAATGGCATCATAATCTCCACTTTTAAATAATTTTCTAATGTCATCCTTTTTTAAAAAATTATTTATATTCTTTATTGTATGGTCGTACAGAGTAGGTGCATTTATATAATTTTTTATAACGTTATTCGCGTGTCCTTTGCCCTTGTCTTTAACATATACCACTGGACCTACTGATCCTCCCGGTCTTCCTTTATACGGTCTATAGACTTGAAAAGTTTTAGCATCTAATTCTTTAGTAAAAAAATCTATTTGCTTTTTAGTAGGTTTATATGTTTTAGCTTCGGTCTTTTTTGCGAATAGGTCAGCAAGATAATTACTTTCAGAACGAGTGGCTGTTGCAGGATATGTTTTTAAATCATATTTTTTAGCGTAATCTTGTGTAGTGATATATCCTTCAGGTGGTGGGGGTCTTTCAAGTTCAAGATAATAACGATCTAAGACTCTTGATTTACTTTTTTGTTTTTCCCAGGGTATATCATAATTTTTCTTGTACCACTTTTTAAGTTCAGAAGTATGCAATTCCACTTGGAATTTTTTATGAGGCCCAGCGCTCTTTTTTAAAACTTTTTTTCTACCTTGTTTCTTTTTTTCTGCTTCAGTAAAAGGATCGTCTTTTGGTCTTTTCACTTTCTTCGCATAATACATAACTCCCGGTTCAACTAACCCTCCGGGTTTACCGATGATGCCTCCACCCTGAGCCGTGATTCGTGGTTCTTGGATCATGGAATCAAATTTCATTTCATCGACGAACTCTTTCCATTTTCCTTTAGAAGCCACGTTATCGTAGGTTCTAAAAAACTTCATTGCAGCGCTATGATCTTTAATGTGCATTATTCTCCTAACATTCCTGCAAGACCGCCGGATGCGTGTTTAGTTGTTCTAAGAGTCTCTAATCTTTTAAGTTCCATAACTTGATCAGTAGGTTCCATTGTACTAATTTTAATTGCTTCCTCTTCAGTTAAGTATGGATGTTTTTTATGAAATGCTTTTTTACTTGCAATATTATGTGGTCCAAATTTTGATTGTGTAAAGAAGTCTACTGTATCGTCTCCATAAACAACAAACTGTTGATCCTTTGGTAAATCCATTCCTAAATTCTTCCAGACATTTTCATTATTGGCAAGTTTAGGGTTTGCTTCTATTTCTTTGATGAAATTAGGAAAAGTCTCTTGAACATATTTATCATCTGGCATATCTTTAATCGTATTTTTTAATCTCATAATCAAAACTTCAGCTTTGGTAAATCTACCTTCACCAGCTTTTGGTGCATCACCTGCATGACTTATTATTTTATTTGTTGGATTTCTTTCCTGAAATCCAGCGATCGCTTGTTTTAATTCTGTTTTAGGAGCCATGGGTTTTGATGTTTGTCCAACCTTCGTGGTTCCTGGAAATAGTTTCTCGATTAATGCTGCAAGGCCTTTTACTGCTTTGCCCTTGGAGAACGGAACACGTCCACCGGTTGCATGTACCTTTCTTCCTTCTTTTAACATTTTATTTTTTACCACTGTTTCTAATTCTAAAATAGCTTGATCCATATCAGCTAAACTTTTATAATTTTTTATATGCGGAGTTTGCGTATCCACAAAATGCTTCATTAAGAAATCTAATCCTTGATCTTTCATAGCTTTATTTGTCTCTAATTGTTTAAATAATTGTCTATCTAGTTTTAAACTTTCCAATGCACTATCTGCATATTTGGTCTCTAGTTGTAATAATTTTAATTTATCTTCAGCGCTCATTAGCTTTTTAGCTAAAATATCAGGCTTTAATGATTTTTCTCCCCTACCTATCCCCTGACCTTTCTTCATTTTACTTAATAAATTTTTTAAAACTCCAATGGTTCTTCCACCAAATACCATCGGAACACGGCCACCTTCTGCTGCTCCATAATCTCCAGCTAGTAAGGATTTTTCAATCTTAAGCCAGTCGTAAGGATCCAACTCGTCCCATTCTGGATCTATTGTAAAATAGTCTTGTCCATATTTCATATACTTACCACCCCCGCCAAACGGAACACGGCCACCGGATGCAAAATCATCTGCTTCATCAGTCCATCTTTCAGCATCAGCTTCTGCTTTTCCTGATTCATATTCAGTTCGTAATCTTTTCTTAGTTGGTTTAAGATGTTGTTCACGTGAACCAAACTGACTCTTAACAGTATTTTTTCCTGTAGCAAATTTTTCTACTTCAGTAAAATCCGATCCATGCTCACCGTATTTATTAAAAGTTGATTCTTCAAACTTAACGTTTTCTGGATGTCCTCCAGTAAATTCTGCTTCTTCAACCCAGAACTCTTCTTTAGTTTTTTGATCTTTATGTGGTTTCCAATGACCTGTTGGATTTTTAGGATCCATATGACTTGGTAGTATTGGTTCTATTTGTTCAGCCGCTTTATATTCTAATCTAACCGGTTGACCAAAATGACCATCTGCAAAACCATGTTTACCTGCTCCAATATCAACCCATACATCTCCTGTGTTTAAATCTTGGTGTACTAAAACCTCTGTTTTAGATTCTGGTAATTTAGTTTTATGGACAACCATTCTTTCTTGATACGCATATCTTTTAGTTACGTCTTCACCTTCTCTAATAACTCTATTTATAAGAGGCTTGAACCATGTTGGCATGCCATCAACACCGGCTTTAATTGGAACTGAAGTTACATCTGCAACTTTAGCTGCAGGTTTTGCCCATTTAAAAAATTTACCGATAAGAGGAATTGATGCAAGACCTGCCATTGTTTTTAAAAACTTTCTACGTCCAGCGCTATGCCCGTCTTTAAAAGGCACTCTAGAATTCTGATCATCTTCACCGAGCAAATAGTTTAAACCGGTTCCAGTTCTGCCACCTTGAGCAAAGTCTTCTGGATCTGTATCTTTCCATCTACCTTTATCAAAATCAACATCAATTACTTCTCCTGATTGTTTAGGTTTTGGTGATACATGTGGAGTGTTTAAAATATTATCTAATTGTCTTTCACTAGTGATCGTTTTGGGATCAATACCTTTTCTAAATAAATCTTCTCTAATAATCATTTCACCAAAATCTACTTTACCTTTAGCCGGAATTTGCAGAATTCCTTCTTTATTAGTTTTCATGATTTGTTTCATGATATAGTTTCTAATTGAAAAAGCTTTACTGATCATTAATAATATTCCATCTTCCTAGGCGGTTGTTTTTGGTCTTCATAATCTTCAGGGTGCTGGATAAATCCGCCCTGCCTGAAGCGCATCACAGCCATAGTCATAGAATCGACTAGATCGTCATGATCACCGTGCGGGAATGCTGCACATTCCTCAATTACCTCTTCTGCAAACTTCTGATCAGGCGCCCATATCATGCCAGATTCAAAAAGAGGTGCACATGTATTTACTCTGACATGCTTATCATTTCCTTTGCTCGGTGTAAAGGTCTGAACTGGAATATCCATTTGTCTAAGTTCGTACGTCAGAGGGAGTCCAGATGCTTTCGCTTCGATGATAACCATCTCAGGTTTCCAATATTTATATTGATCCAGAGCCACACGTCTGAGTTCTGGGAACTCATAACGCTCTTTTACACAATCTAGCAAAATTAAGTTCGCTGGTTTATCTTCTTCAGGATAAAACACTCCCCAAGTCGTAATGGCACTAAAGTCAGCCGTTTCTTTTTTCATAAAAGCCGTATCATAGCTTTGAATAACATAATGTAGATCAGGGGGTTGATCGTCTTCCCATCTACGCCACCATTCCCGTTTAATCAACGCTCCTTCTTCTGAAGTCGGTCTTTGCATCCACTGTGCGTTCCATTTTCCAACCGGAAGGGTTGTTTTAACCTTTTCTAGTTCATCCTTGTTCCAATATTCGGGCCATACTGGTCCGTGGTCCATAAGTGCTGGAAATTCGACCACGTCCCACTGATCGCCCTTCACTTCTTTTTGATTTTTCATTAAAATTCCAGTTAAATCCTTTTTTGACCATCGAGTCATAACTAAAACAATCTGACCGCCTGGCTGAAGCCTTTGACGGGGGCCTGACGTGTACCATTCGTAAGCATTCTCAAATGCGGTTGCTGACATCGCGTCTTGCTCAGAGTGAGGATCATCAATAATCAGTAGATCGGCACCACGACCGGTAATTGCTCCACCAACACCAGCTGCAAAGTATTCTCCACCCTGAGCAGTCTCCCACCTTCCTGCAGCTTGCGAATCTTCTTGAAGTCTAGTTTGAAAAATTTTTCCGTACTCTTCTGAATCAATTAGGTTTTTGGCTTTACGACCAAAACGAATGGCAAGTTCTCCAGTGTGGGTTACTTGAATGATCTTGAGTTTCGGATTACGGCCCACCATCCACGATGGTAGAAGATAAGACGCAAATTCTGATTTTGTATGCCGGGGTGGCATGTTCACGATTAATCTATTTATTTTTTTATTAGCCAGATCATTAAATTTTTTTGCAATGTGTCTATGATGCGCGCCTTCAATGAACTCGGGCCAAACACACTTAACAAAGCTTAAAAAATCATCTTTAGCTTTGTTTTGAATTCTTTTTTCGGCATGCATTACTTGGAGTTGTAGGAATTGTTTTCTAACGTCAGCAGGAAGCCTACTAATATCAACAGTATTTAAATTCATAAAAATTTTTTATAATTTTTTGCACCCTTTTAAGATGTTCAACATGTTTTTACCAGCATTGACTGTCTAAATCAAGCAATTCAACCCAGAGTAGTGGGACCCCTTTTTATATTAAAGGGAATCGGTCTTTAAGCTGCGGATTTGATTGGGATTGGGTTTGGTACCTCTATTGAAAAGGTTAATCAGGGGTGAACGAAGTTCACCCCTGATCTTAGGTTTATGGTTAGTTGATTGTCTTCTTCTTAGAAGCTATGAAGTCTTTATACATATCAGTTTCAGTTAGATTATTCATAAGCATGGGCAATACTAATAGAGCCATGACATAGGTCATTGTTTTTTCTCCTACTGTCTTGATACCATGTTCAACACGCTTAATTGTTTCTTCTTTACATTCTGCATTGTGAATGAACAATGCAATATGTATTACTTCAGGTGTTAGATGTTCAGGGAAACTAATATCATCTGGCATTAAGTTTCCTAGTTTGTGTATGTTCTTTGACATTAGTTCCATACACTTTCCACTAACGCACCGTTGCTAGCTTTATTTAAACACTCAAGATATTCTGTTTCAGTTAAACCAATTACATTTAATAAGTAATCGTGTTTATGATTTTGAGTGCCATACTTTGGACTAGAAATATATTCAACAGCTTTGTCTAAAATATATTGTCTTTGAGATCCACCTGGTTGGTATTCTTTTTTCATGGTCTTTTTTGTCATAAGTTATTCTCCTGTATTAATTGTGTAATTACTATCATCAAATTGTTCTTTGGTCAATGGTCTTGTTTCATGTGTTATTGAGTTACGAAAAACATAAGTTCTGTTTTCATAATCATTATCCCAATCAAATGATTTACGCCATGCGTTATCTTCTGTTAATTTCTTTGGCTCGGTCAATCTTCCGAAGTGGTCTATTGCTTTGTTTCCGAAATCATCAAACCAATCATTCTGACAATTTAAAGAACAAAAGTTTCCACCACCATAATAAAAATGTGATCTTCTTCTAGTTTGATAAGTCTTATTTCCTTTAGGTCCTTTTAATCTGTCCTGGGTATGATAAGTATGACAATCTGGTCCCTGACAATATTTAAGTTCGCTCATGTTATATCTTTTCTATTTACAAAATATTCAAAAGGCATTTCTTCCATTACATTGTGATTATTTACTATGCCCACAATTTGTTTAAGTGTGATTTGTTTAACTTCATTTGTTTCGGTGTTTTTTTCCCAAACAATTATTTCTGCTTTGTCTGTCATTTTTTTATTCTTTCATAATAACTATAATAGGTCATGAATTCTTAACTCAGTTCCTCTCAACTCTCCAATGCATTTAGCATGGCTCGCTAAAACTTTTTCAAGTGTTGAAATTCTTTGTTCTAACTTGTCAACTATCTTCAATAATCTATCTGTATTATCTATAGATTGTTCTAACATTTCATTTTTATTCATGATTAACTCCAAAGCTATAAACTATTTGAGTAAGTCCACCGAACATAATTAACACTCCAACTGTTTGATCTCCCTCAGGATATAATCCAACTACTAATCCAAAGACAAACAAAAGTAATCCTAACGTAAATAAAACTAATTGTGTAATCATGCTTTCCTCACAGAATAATTAACGGCAGTTCTAGGGTGTTCTGCCTCAATATCCCAAAAGTTATAACAAGGGTTGCCGTTCTTATCTTCCCATTGTCTTGATTTAAAATCTCCATGTTCATCAACACCTTTAACTGTGTCAACTTTGTTTCGTGATTTCATAAACCATGTAAAGTATTTAATAGACATTTATTTCTCCTGTATAAGTTAATGACCTATCCTATCATTGATAGGATAGGTCTGTCAAGCGTTAGTTTATAGATTGATTTTGTTCATATTCCCTTCTAGCGAGTATCTTCTGTGTTCTACTCACATTTTTATTTTTCATGCCTTTTATTCTATCGGCAAGATTTTTAGGATTGTAGATTACAAGTCCACCACTATTACATCTGATAAGTTCAGCGTCACTCATAGTGAAACCGAGTTCAGTTGCTAGTTCAATCATTTCATCTAAATATTTATATCCTTTTAAACCCATTTTGATTTCTTTCATCTGGTTTAAAATAGATTTTATCCATTTATAATGTGCCATGATTAACTGACCTTTAGCTTGTTGCCACATTTCAAAAGTTTTAAATTCTTCTCTTGAAACATTGATTTGTCTATCTCTACAATACTCACGCCCAATTAAATCTAACTCATAGTCCTTGTCCCATTGTGCAGAATATGAAGTTAAATTATCTCTACCACTTGAACTACCTAGATACTTGTCATTAGCGTCTTTGTATTTTTGTTCATGTGGGTTTCTGTCTTTGCCTTCCATTTCAATAGTGATGTCAGGATTACATTGGTCTTGCGCTTTTAGTTCGTCTCTAAAATAAGCATAGCCAAAGTCTCGCGATTGTGGATTATAACTACCTATATCATATTGTTTATCAATTCCATCAATGTCTCCATTTAATCTGAAATCAAAATGTTTAGATATGTATTTATCATCTTGCTCATCATGTTCTGCACTCCAATTACTAGATGTATCTTCTTGCTCTCCACCTTTTTTAGCCATGTAACCAAAATGAAAACAACTATCTTTCGCAATAGTATTTACATTAGGATATTTGTCTTGAAGATAATGTGCCATGTCCACATCTTTTTTAGGATATTGTCTTGCCACACATACTTTAGCAAGTTCCCAAACTTTGTCTTGTAGTGCTTTGAAGTTTTCTCGCTTTTGAAAGAAATCTTCTTTTTCTTGCGTCTGCTCTTGTTCAAAGTGTGTACGAAATCTATGTCCACCTTTATTTCGCAACTCTTGATTTAGTCTTATTCTACTCATTTTTGCCTTTCGGTTATTTATTTGCATAAAGTATTAATATCACTTGACATTTAAAAGTCAAGGGATTATATAGGAGTAATTGAATTAATTTTAAATTGGTGGGTTAATCTACCCTTAAACATGGAAGACCAGACTAACGATTTAAAAGGTATTTAATTGGGACAACTTCTGGTTGTAGGACTAGTGATGAACGCAATAATGCCAACCAGAACTGATCCCTGATCCATTGGTGATGCGGCCTCTTAAATCGTATGCGATCCGATGGATCTGGGATCAGGTGTTGTTAGCTGTGGGATATTAACCACTATAACACTGGTTGCAATGCACATACGGCATGATCATAAAGCTAGAATGAATGATCCGCCAGCGTAGCACAACACCGGTCAAAGAATTAATGAGAAAAATCAGAGCTCTGCGGCCGGCCTATACATTGCTCCAGGTTTTGCTCATTACCAGTGCAAGCAGCTGGTAATGGGTTAATATGAAATTTAAAAAAGCTACAAGCTGCAAGCTTCAAGCTTGACAATGGTTCTGGGATTTGATAGGATAATTAAAAAGGAGAAATAATGTACAAAGTAATAAGATGGCAAACAGACGGAACCGAAGAGATCTGGACTGCTCCAAAAAAACCAACATTAGATCAATTGTATAAATTGATTGGCTGTACAACAATTGAAAGACAATCAGGCTACGATAAGGACATATCAAATAGAACGTTTGATATGTGGATGGATGAAGAATCTAAATGCAAAGCGCCTGAGTTTATTAAGAAGAATGATCGTGCAACATCTGCTTGGTATGAATGGCAATCAAGAACGGGCCATCAGTCCCTGCCTGGCGACTTCATCGCGGGCAACACTGTAATTTATAAAAAAATAAATGATCAGATCAAAACACAATAATTTATTAAATTACTTTATACACGACCGCCGGGACCTGAGCCCGGCGTACGTGAAGAGCTGCGAGAAGTTTTTCAAAAGCCTCAAGCCTCAAGCCGGAAGCTTCAAGCTTCAAGCTTCAAGCGACAAGCGCCACGAAAAGAACACAATTGAATAGTACAAAGTAATTAGAAAGGAATAACATGCCATACTTTAGAGAAGAAGACAAAAAAAGAAGAGACAACAGCTGGAGCGACGAAGCTCACGCCGTTTTAGTTTTAGCAATACAAACAATTGACAAGCTTGGAGGCCGTCAAGAATTCCCGGACTTGAGACAACGTTTAGATTTAATTTTAAATTCTGAACATTGGAAGAAAAAAAGAAACATAGAAACATTGCAAAAAGAATATGCACAAATGGCCGAGCTAGAGAAAAATGCTAGTTAAGGAAGCAATTAAGATCACCGGTTCGATGACTCGAACTAAAAAGATGCCTGGACTATCTTATAGTCTTCCGGCGTGGGCCTGCCAGACTGGCGCGAAGCTGCGACTGGTCCCTGGCACACCGTGCCATGGATGCTATGCACTAAAAGGAAATTATATAAGATATCCAGCAATTAAAAAAGCTCAGTACTATAGACTGGCCAGCCTGGTCAATGATTCATGGACCACGGCTATGATAGCACAAATTAAAAGGCAGAAGTGGTTCCGCTGGCATGACGCCGGCGACCTCCAGTCTGTCGAGCACTTACGCAAAATTTTTGAAGTCTGCAGGTTAACGCCAGGCACCCGTCACTGGTTGCCAACTCAAGAGCGTCAATACCTGCTGGCTGTAGCTCCTGATGAAGTTCCGGACAACCTGGTGATCAGGTTGTCTGGATCCAAAATTGACGGACCACGGCCCAGCTGTTGGACTCACACGTCGACAGTGGTTACGAAGAGCGCCAGCTGTCCGGCACCATCGCAAGGCGGCAAGTGTCGCGAGTGTAGACAATGCTGGACAAAATCAGTTAAGAATGTAAGTTACGGCAAACACTAATGGAATTCAAACACCCCAAATATTACGCAGCCCTGCGCGCAGAGGGCCGTAAGCTTCAAGCTCCAAGCGTCAAGCTTTCGAACCAACCTTCTCGAGCTCCAAGCAGCAAGCCTCAAGCCCCAAGCGGCAAGCCTCAAGCTTCAAGCCGGAAGCTTCAAGCTCCGTGATCCGTGAACCACGGAAAAGTTTCACGAGCCTCGGACCGAGGGCCTCGGCTATGATAAATGTATTGTGCGGATGTGTCTTATGAAATGCAATTTGGTGTGGTGAAAATTTAAGTTTGTTTCCCTTTGTAACTTTTAACTCTACTGTAAAAAAGTGGCCATTATTATTGTAACCCAATAGATCAGGAGTGCCAAGAGAGCTAAGGTTTTCAAGCCTAGTCCATGTAATTCCTTTAGAATTTTTACGAAGTTTTTGATATAATTTTGCCTCTGGACCCATGTCTTTATCGAGGTAACGACCCCGTGCATTAGTAATCTTTTTGCAGCTTATCTGGTAAGATAATTGAAGAAGGTTTTTGTGTTTTTAAAACTAATCTGTGCGCTGTATGACCCTTATGTCCAAGAATTGGAACAGCATTTTCATGCACTTCCATTCTTCTCACGTCATATAATGTGCCATTCACTTCGGCAAAGATAACAGCATTCTTTATTGCATCTGATCCTGTGGTAAAGGAGCTAAGGAACTGTTGCATGTCTTGTACTCTCATTAGAATGGTTGTTTACTCTTAATTAAATCTTGAATTTGTATGGCTAGCTTCTTATTATCTTCAGTAACTTCTGTCAATTGTATTTGTAATTTTCCATTTAATTCTTGATGAAGTTTATTAATTTCTTCAGCTTCCTTCAGTTTAGCTTGCGCAGCACGCATCTCGGGAGAGTTCATGCCTATCCCCTTAACAAGAATAGTTTCTCCTTCAGCTTCTTCTACTCGTTTCTTCAGAGCTAAGTTAGCCTTTCCCAACTCAATCATCTTAATAGATAATTCTTCTATAATTTTTTTATTACCATCCAACTGATTCTTATCTCTTATCCATTGAGATTCTTTTTGCTTAAACTCCCAAATATCTCTCCTATGCTGTTCAATTAATAACAGCATGTCGTCTGACTCTTTTAAATTTTTCATTCCTTCGTTCATTTTCTTATAATATGCTTTCTTAATGCTCTAACTAATTCTTCTACTTTATCAATAATAGAAATGAGAGATGCATCTGTAATAGAAGATTGTTGAGCTTTAAGTTCATCATACTCTTTAAGAGGTATAGTTACAGTACGCCTAGAGGTATGCTCATCTTCATAAGTGGCATCTTCTGTCGCTGGGCTTCCACTTAAATAATCATAGTCATCTTTCATATTGACTTTATAGGATAGTTACCTTAAATTGTCAACATGGGAGTTCCAAAAAGATTAACTGAAATGCAAAAAAGATTTGCCGAATTTATAGTATTTGGTGGACCTGAAGGACCCGTCTCACAGATGGAAGCAGCAAAGCTGGCTGGCTACAGCCATAAGAGAGCAAGACAAGAAGGATCAGAGCTAATGAACCCGAGACTGTCACCACTCGTGGCTAAATTTGTAGGGGAGCTCAAAGAAGAAAGACTTAAGAAATTTGAAGTCAACTACGAAACTCACATAGCAGAACTAGATAGAATTAAACAAATGGCTTTGAAGAAAGGAAGCTTTTCTTCTGCAGTAAACGCAGAAACCAATCGCGGCAAAGCAGCAGGACTATACATAGACCGAAAAATAATAAAACATGGGAAATTAGAAGAGCTAACAGAAGAACAGCTAGAAGCCAAAATGAAACAAATCTTAACCGACTACGAACCTCTTTTAAATGCAAAGACTGTGGAAGGTGAGGCTGAAGAATCACCTAAATCTTTATCATCTTCTTCACGCAAGAAAGAGGAATCATTGTCCGATCCCCAAAAGTAATTGTCCCATCATCTTCCCTGTCATAGGAAGCAAATAGTTTAATACAATATTTATCTTTAGAATATAACCATCCTTCATTAACAGGATGAGATAGTCTCATGCGATTAAATTCTCTTTCATCGGCCCACCCGGAATCACTCACAATGTCAATCCAATTCACTCTGTACTTCGTGAAAGGGATCGCACTTGATTCTCGTGGGGTCACATTAACTTTTCTTCTCTTTGGCATTATATCTTATAACTCAGAAATCTGTATATGCAGCTAAAAAAAATCAGTTTTTCTCTGAAACTGATTTGAAGACGGGCCAGATAAGACTATTGTATACATATGTCGCAGTCTAGCTAAATGTGACATTATTTTCTGTCACATGACACTTT
>VTLG01002753.1_pt1 | contig 18849 bp, 6 predicted proteins | sample 4694571 | NCBI WGS metagenome assembly VTLG01 (sample SAMN12604809, study PRJNA352737) | marine metagenome | biome: ENVO:00000447; feature: ENVO:00000209|ENVO:00000569|ENVO:01000036; material: ENVO:00002151; isolation source: viral sequences binned using virsorter ...
AACAACATTTAATATTCCTGAATCTGGAAATAGTCAAGATATATTTGTTATTAAAAAATCGGATAATTATATTGGTATTGTTACTCAAATTGGATTAACAACAAGTACATCGGGATTATCATTCGTTGGTGATACAAAAGTAGGTAGTAGTAGTTTTGAATATTTGTTGGAATCAAACTTTAATCAAGTAACTGGTAGATTACAAAGAATTCATGCTCAAGTATCATTATCAACTTCCCACAACTTAAACAACAATGACGTTATAAATTTACAATTAAAACCTAATCAATCTGTAGGTATAGGAACTTCCTCATTCATAGATGTTCGATATGATGAATTTAACGATCTTATACTTATAAATCCCAAAACATGTTCATCTAGTGGAATTACAAGTTCTACAAATAATGTAAACATTACATCACATAGTTTTGAAACTGGAGATAAAATTTATTATTCTTCTTCATCACCTGCAGAAGGTTTGATTGATAAAAATTCATATTTTGTATTTAAAGTAGATGATAATAACTTTAAGTTAGGAGAAACTCCAGTTGATGTAATTGATGAACCAATAAGAATTATTGAATTATCATCCACTGGTGGATCTCATGAATTTTCTCTTATAAATCCAAAAATAGAAGTAATAAAAAATAATAATTTGGTTTTTGGTGTAGGTCATTCATCATTAGAAGGTTTTGAATTTAAATTATATCACGATCAAGATTTTAAAAATGAATTTGTTTCTACAGGGACAACTAATACTTTCCAAGTAACTGGTATTGGTACTGTTGGTATTGGAACTACTAGCATAAACAAGATTGATGATGCAACAGTTATTCTTAATTATTATGAAGATAATCCCAATATTTTATATTATAATCTTCAAAAAAGCGGATATATTAGCACATCTGATACTATTGATGTAAATCAATACTCAACAATTAAATATAATGATAGTGTTTATGATGGTGAATTTGAAGTATTTGATACTGTATCCACAGGATCAACAATTTTTAATATTTCACTTAGAGAAGAACCAGAAAAAATATCATATAAACCATCTGAAACATCTAAATTAAGTTATTCTACAAAATCTTTAAACCCATCTGGAGCAATTAATGAAGTTAAAATTAATTATAGTGGAAGTGGATATAAAAGTTTACCTTCATTTGTCAGTATAGCATCAACGCAAGGTACAAATGGTAGTTTACTACCCGACTCTAAAACAATAAATCGAATTAATGATGTAAGAATACTTAATCCTGGTTTTGAATATTCATCAGATAATACTTTAAGACCAGAGGCTTTTATTTCACCTGTAGTATCAGTAATAAATTCAAATACAATAACAGATATTGAATTAATTTCGGGAGGAAAAAATTATACTACAATTCCAGACTTTGTTATTGTAAATCCAGATACTGGATTAAAAGATATAACTGGATCAATAAATGCATCTTTAAGTGGAAGTTCTGTAAGTGATCCAGTAATAGTTGTTCCACCAAGAGGTTTACCCCCAGTTACTCACGAAATATTTACATTGAATAATAGTAATGGAGCATCTATACAAAGTGTTGATTTTAATTCTGCAAGTGGTATTGTAACATGTACTTTAGTTACACCAATTTTGGGATTTAGTACTGCACCTTTCTCAGTTGATGAAGAAATATTTGTTGAAGGTATTATACAATATACTCATTCAACTATATCTGAAGGAACTGGATTTAACTCTGATGATAACGGATTTAAATTCTTCAAAGTTTCTAGAATAGTTAATAATAATCCAGCAACTGTAGAATTTAATTTATCTGGTATTGCAAATAATCCTGGTATTGCTAAAACTACTCAAAATTCATTTGCACAAATAATTAAAAAAGATGATTATCCTGTTTTTAAACTTACTCAAAAAATATTTAATTTTAAAGTGGGTGAAAAATTATCAGCTTTTATTAAAGATTCTTTCACACCAGTTGAATTATCTGTATCTGAATCAACTGATGAATTTATCAAAATTATTGAAGATGAACCTGGAGCTTTTGAATTAGTTGCTGGTCAAAGAATTAGAGGTGCTAATAGTGGAAATATAGCTACTATAAATGAAATATCTAAAAATTCAGGTGAATTTTTGATAGACTATTCACTTAGACAGGATCAAGGATGGAGAAAAAATACTGGTAAATTAAATCAAGATTATCAAGTACTACCTGATAATGATTATTATCAAAATTTATCATATTCAGTTAAAAGTTCAAAAACATTTGAAGATTTGATAAACCCTGTAAATAGACTTTTACATACTAGTGGATTAAAAAACTTTGCTGATGTTGGTGTAACATCCACTACTAGTGCTGGAGTTACCACCACTACGTTTCTTGATACATTAGCACTTGATATTATTGATCAAAAAAGAGTTGATACAATAAACAATTTTGATTTTGCTTTAGATGTTGACGTTGTAAATAACAAATCAAAATTTATAAAATTAAAAAATACAAAATTATCACCTTACATTGAATGTAGAACAAATAGAGTTTTAGAAATAGATAATATTAGTCCATTATTCTCAAACTCATCAACTGTCTTAGCCAAATTATTAGATATATCAATAAACACTAGTTTTGCAAGATATTTGATACAAACAAGAAATCCATTTAATAAAAATGTACAATTATCAGACATTGTTTTATTCAGAGATGAAAATGATGTTTTTACAGCAGAGCAAACAAAAGTTCATAACACATCGTCAGAATTAGGAACTTTAAAATTTGAATTAGATTCAAATGATTTAGTAAACTTAATATTTACTCCAGATGATCCTGATAATAATGATTATGATTTAAAAATTTTCCAAAATACTTTTAACACAGATTTATCTGGTATAGGAACACAATCTTTAGGATTTATCAATTTAATAGGAAGTAACAAATCAGTTTCAACAGCTTCTACATCAGAAATAATTTCGTCAAATACAGGAAACACAGATGCATTTTTTGTCTCTGCAGAAGTTAAAAATCCTACAACTTCAGAAACTAATTTTGTAGAATTATATGCAACTCATGATGGTACAAATACCTTCTTATCTGAATTTTATAGTGATTCAGAACAAGCATTTACCTCTAATTTCATTGGTAGTTTTACTGCTGGTATATCAACAGGTGCATTTAGAATAAAATTTGAAAATGATGAATTAAATGAAATTGAAGTTAGAACATCAGTAATTGGTATCGGTACGACTGCTGCAGGTATTGGAACATATAGATTTAAATCACAGGGTCAATCTGATGAAACTGAAAAAACTGTGAGATTTGAATCTAAATTTGCTAATGTATCTACTTCTTCAACAATATCATCATATCAGTTACAAGAAATAACTAGTTTCAAGAGTATCATAAGAGTATCGAGTGGTTCTACTAGTGCTTTGCATCAAGTAATGGTTGCACACAATGAAACTGATACTCATACGACTCAATATCCATTTTTATCTATAGGTAGTACTTCAGGAATAGGGACATTCTCATCATCATTAAAAGGAACAGATTTGAACTTTAATTTTCATCCAGATCCAGAATTTACTGGTGGTACAAATAATGTACAAATTCAAGTATTAAATAAATTATTCCATAAAGACATTGATTTGATAAATCCACCTCTTGATTTACAATATGGAACAGTGACTGAATCATTATCATTAGCACAATATGATGCTATAAACGGAAGTAGAGCAAATAAATCAAGTTTTATATTACAATCTAATTCAAAACCAATATTCCAAAAGAATTTTAATCCATCTGACCCCACAGTTTTAGATTTAGCAATAGGTCAATTTACAATTATTGATCATTTCTTTGAAACTGGTGAAAAAATAATATATTCACCTGGTTCTACTTTTGATGGTGTATCAGTAGCAGGTATTACAACAGCAGGAGGAACTTTAGCAGCAGGAACTGAATTATTTGCAATAAAGGATGGTGGTAATAAAGATAGATTTAAGGTTGCAAAAACAAAACCTGATGCATTAAAAGGAATAGCATTAACATTCACGGGTTCAGGATCTGGTAATAGTCATGAATTTGAAATGTCAAAGAAAAATGAAAAGGCTCTTATATCTCTTGACGGTGTAATACAATCTCCAATCGCATTTACTCCAATAACTACAAATCTTGAATTTGATATTAATGATAGTGTAACAACATTCAGTGTTACTGGTATTTCTTCAGTTACCACAGGTGATACAATTAAAATAAATGATGAATACATGGAGATCACAAATGTTGGTTTAGGAACTACATCTGTTGGTCCGATAACTGAAAGTGGAGATGTTAAAATTCTTGAGGTTGTAAGGGGATATATTGGTTCTGCAGCAACTAATCATAGTGCTAGTGATATAGCTAGACTTCATTCAGGGAGTTATAATATAGTTGATAGTACAATTCATTTTACTGAAGCACCAAGAGGAACTAATTTATCACAAAGAACTCCATCAAATCTAACTCCAGTTAGATCAACATTTAATGGTAGAGTTTATTTGAGACAAGATTATAGTACTAATCAAATATTTGATGATATATCAGATAGTTTTAATGGTATAGATCAATCATATAGAGTAAAAGTAGGAGGAGCAGATACAGTTGGAATTAATACTGGAAGTAGTATTTTATTATTAAATGGAATATTTCAAACACCTACAACCTTTAATAACTTAGGTAATAATTATAATTTTGCAACAATTGGTGCTGGAACATCTACTAATGTAGTATTCACAGGAATTACATCTTCTAATGGTAGTTTGATTGTAAGTGATACTGATGTAAATCAAAATCAACTACCTAGAGGTGGTGTAATTGTATCATTAGGATCAACTGGTGGATTGGGTGTTGCGAATCTTGTTGGTGCAAAGGTGAAAGCAACCATTAATGGTAGTGGTTCAATTATAGGACTTACTGGTATTGGAACAACTGGTAGTTCATATGGCATAAGCACCGCATCATATAATAATACAACAGGACAATTAGAAATTACCACATCATCCAACCATGATTTTGGTGATATTAATGAGTTTGTAAGACTTGATGGTTTGAACTTTACACCTTCATTAACAATAGCAGATGATTTATCATTTGGTATTACAGGAATATTGTCTGCAACAACATTCACCGTAAGTATAGGAGCTAGCACACAGGCGCATACTTATGTTGGTTCTGGAACTGCATTTGAATATTTAAATGATCTATCATTTGGTTCTGGTTATAGAAATCCAGTTTCTGTTGCTGTTACAGATTTATCTGGAAATGGAGCAAGTGCTGATATTTCAGCAGAGGTTGTTTCTAATACTCACGTTTTTGTAAGTGCAGTAGCAAATGCTGTTTCAGTTACTGGAGGTCTTTCTCTTACTCCTACAAATGCCACATATGATCCAGCAACAGGAGATTTAGTAATTACAAAAGCATCTCACGGTTTAACAACAAGTGATACAGTTGGTCTTGCTACAAATGGATTTGTATTTAGATGTGCTCAAGATAATTTTTCAACCGATCATTCTTATCCCCGTTCTGGTCCAACACCAAGTTCAGGTGGAGGAGATCCTGCACATGGCAAAACTTTAGCAATTACTTCAAAAACAACAAATACATTCACAGTTAACGTAGGTATTACAAATACAGGCACAGGTGGTGCTCTTAAATTTACTATCAATAATGCAGGTACTGGTTATACTAAACCAAGAATATTTGTTGAATCACCATCATATTCTAATCTTCCAATAATAGGAGTATCAAGGAGAGGAATTGGTTCTACGACAGATACAGGTAATGGAGTTACTCTAACTTTAGACGTAGGTGCTGGAGCTACAACAGTTGGATTAGGTTCAACATCAAATATTATATCTAATTTTGAATTAGATAATCAAGGTTATAATTTTAAAGTAGGTGATGTGTTTAAACCTGTTGGATTAGTGACTGATAGATTTTTAAACACTTCACAATTAATAAATGATTTTGAATTGACAGTATTAGATGTCTTTAGAGATCAATATTCTTCATGGAATTTTGGACAATTTGATTTTATTGACTCAATTAAGGAACTTCAAGATGGCATCAGAAAAAGATTCCCTATAATTTACAATGGAAATCTACTTAGTTTTGAAACTGATGAATTAAATGTATCATCTGCTTTAATTGATTTAAAAAATCTTCTCCTTATATTTGTTAATGGTGTTGTGCAAGATCCTGGTGAGGCATATAGTTTCGATGGAGGTACATCTTTTGAATTTTCACAGGCACCTGATCCTACAGATGTAATTGATATATTCTTTTATAAAGGAACTGAAGGAGTTGATGCTGTTCAAGTTTCAGCAGGAGCATCAGTTGCACCTACTATAAAAGTTGGTGACTCTGTTCAATTAATTAAAAACTCAGGTGTTACAACCACTCAATCACCAAGAGTTATATACTCGATCAATAGTTCAGATGAAGTTGAAACAAATTTATATAATGGTGTTGGTATTGATGAAGTAAACTTCAAACCTTTTCATTGGACAAAACAAAAAAGAGACAAGAGAATAAATGGTGAATTTGTATTTAAATCAAGAGATTCAATTGAATCTATGGTATATCCAACCGCAAAAATTATATCTGATGTCGGTGTAGGAGATACTATATTATATCTTGATAATGCAACTTTATTTAATTATGAAGAAGATTTCGGATCTATAGATATTGGAGCAATAGGTGGTTTAATAGTAGAATCAACTGATTTAGTTGCTGCTGGACTAACAGCAGTAGTTTCTGCTGCAGGTACAATTCAATCTTTGGATATCGTAAATCCTGGTAACGGATTTGTAGGTTCAGCAATCACAGTTTCAATATCAGCACCAGTAACTGATAATTATTATTCAATTACAACATCAACTTCTCCTCCAACTGGTCTTACAACTGCAACAGCAACCGTTTCTATATCCAATGGTCGTCTAAATACAGTAACTATTACCAATCCTGGTTTTGGATACACTCAAACTAGACCTCCTCAAGTTTTAGCACCATTCCCAACTGTTAAAAAAGAAGATATTGATTTAATATCAACTGTAGAGGGATTTGATGGAGATATTATTGGTATTGGTGTTACTGGTGGGGTAAATGGAAATGCCACTGCTCTTAAATTTACATTAAATGAAGATTTAGGAACTGGTACTGGTAATCCGAGTGCTACATTTACTGATTTGAAAGTTGGTTATCCAATTTATATTTTTGATACTCAGGTGGGTCATGGAGTAACCTCCGTATTTGATGATGGTGCTGTAGTATCTACAGGAACAACTTGTCTCGATAATGTTTATCTTGTTGATGACATCAATCCTAGTAATAAAACTATAATATGTAATATAATGACTGGTGTAAATACTACGGGTGTTACTGCCACAGTTGGACTTGGAACTGCTGTAGGTGGATTCTCATGGGGTCGTTTGACAAATCTCAATAGATCCTCAAATCCAATATCAATAGGTGTGACAGGTAATATTCATTACTCTGGTATATCATCTTATCCAACAATTCAAAGAAGAGATTTTGGACTTAGAGACTCAGGTGCTTTAAGAAAGGATCTTGGCTAGTATAAATATAGAAAAAAGCTGAAGATATGGCTGCTATTGTAACTGATCAATTTAGAATATTAAATGCTAACAATTTTGTAGAGACAGTCGAAAACTCTACAAATTCATATTATGTTGTTGTCGGATTAGCTAATCCTACTTCACCTGTTGTTGGTTTTGGAAGAAGTGATAATTGGGATAATGAAACACCAAATCCAATAGATAACTTTAATTATAGCAATCACGTAGGTGATACTATGAGTTTTGGTAAAAAAGTGACATCCGACAATGTTAGAAGATTAATATCAAGAAGAAACTGGACTCAAGGTACAAAATATGAAATGTATCGTCATGATTACAGTTTAAAAAATCCATCACCAATAACTGGTGCTTCAAGATTATATGATTCAAGTTATTATGTAATGAATCAAAATTTTGATGTTTATATTTGTATTGATAATGGTTCAAGTGGTATAAACACAACAGGAAATGCCTCTCAAGATGAACCTGTTTTTACTGATCTTGAACCAACTAGAGCTGGAGAGAGTGGAGATGGTTATATTTGGAAATATTTATTTACTGTTCCACCAAGTGACATAATAAAGTTTGATTCGACTGAATACATCTCAGTCCCTAGTGATTGGCCAACTTCAAACACATTGCAGATTCAATCTGTCAGAGAAAATGGTGATTCAACTGTAAATAATAATCAGATAAGAAAAGTATACATAGACAAACAAGGATTTGGTTATGCTCAAAATCAATCTGGTGTAGAGGTTGATATTATTGGAGATGGCACAGGAGGTAAGGTTGTAATTGATACCGATAGTGAAGGAAAAATTACTAAAACAAATATATCCTCTGGAGGTAAAAATTATACTTATGGAATGGTTGATTTAGGTAGTTTAGGAAATCCAAGCACAAGAGCAAAACTAATCCCTATTATTCCCCCATCAAAAGGTCATGGATTTGATTTGTATAAAGAATTAGGGACAGATAAACTTTTAGTTTTTGCAAGATTTGATGATTCAACAAAAGATTTCCCTACGGACACTAAATTTTCACAAATAAGTATTATTAAAAATCCAACATCAATTGGAAATACTTCCATATATACTGCAAATGAATTTTCATCTGTAAATGCAGTCAAATTAATAACACCTACTGGCACACCAGTGATTGGAGAAAAAATAGAACAAACAGTAACTCAGGGCACAGCAAAAGGATACATCGTATCGTATGATACTGATACTAGTGTTTTAAAGTTTTATCAAGATCGTTCTCTTGTTTTCAATCAAACAACTGGTGATCAAACAGATTATGCAGGTATCACAACTGAATCAAGAGTGTTAGCATTTGAATCAAGTGCTAATAAAATTATTGCTGATGGAGGTTTTTCAGGTTCTGTTGACCAAGATTTCAGTGGTATTAGTACAAATCCATCTGGAAACAAGGTTATTTCTTTGGGAGTAAACTTTGAAAATGGTCTTGCTAATCCAGAGATAAATAAAGGGTCGGGTGAAGTTGTTTACCTAGATAATAGACCAGTTATAACTAGAAACTCTAGACAAAAAGAAGACATCAAAATCATCTTGGAATTTTAAAAAATGGCACAGAAAACTAATCTTAATATAAGTCCTTATTTTGATGATTTCGATCCGAATGATCAATTTTATAAGGTACTGTTTAAACCTGGTTATCCTGTTCAAGCAAGAGAATTAAGCACAATACAATCTATACTTCAGAATCAACTTGAGTCTTTTGGGCAACATATGTTCAAAGATGGTTCAATGGTGGTGCCAGGTAATATCGCATATGATGGAAATTATTTCTCCATGAAAATAGAGGAGGAAAATCTAGGAGTTCCAGTATCATTATATTTGAATGAATTAATTGGTCTTAAATTAACAAGTGTAAATACAGGTGTAAGTGTAGTAATTGACAGTTTTTTATATCCAGAAAATAATAGTCAAATTGACACCTTGACTATCTTTGTTAAGTATCTTAATTCTGGTCCTGATAATCTAGCGTTATTTCCAGATAATGGTGAGAGTTTAATCACTGATGAACCTTTCACATATGGAAATACATCTGTTAGTGCTGGTGAAACTGTGCTTAAGTTAATAGATGGTGAGTCATGTTTTACTGGTTCAGCAGTCGCATTATCTGCTGGTATTTATTTTATCAGAGGTCATTTTGTTGAAGTTGCTGCAGAAAAAATTGTTTTAAATCCATATGACTTTGATCCCTCTTATAGAGTAGGTCTCAATATTGATGAACAATTAGTTACAGCAAAGGATGATGATTCATTATATGATAACGCAAGAGGATTTTCTAATTTTGCTGCACCTGGTGCAGATAGATTAAAAATAAAAACAAATTTATTTAAAAAAGAATTAACTGATGTTGATGATACTAATTTTGTTGAATTATTAAGAATTGAAGATGGACATATAAAGGTATTAAATTCAGAAACACAATATAATCTTATTCGAGATTACTTTGCAAAAAGAACTTATGAAGAATCTGGAAATTATACTTTAGACAAATTTAAAATAGATGTTCTCGATTGTTTGAATGATGGCATCACTGGTGACGGTGTTTACAGATCAAATGAGTTAACTGAACAAGGAAATGAACCAGTAGATGACTTAATGTGTGTAAAAGTTTCTTCAGGAAAGGCATATGTAAAAGGATATGATGTCTCACTTGAATCATCTTCAGTTATTGACGTTCAAAAACCTAGAGACACTCAAGAAGTTGAAGCAGCACTAGTTCCATACGAAATGGGAACTATATTTAAGGTTAATAATGTATTTGGTGTGCCAGCTCCAAATATCAATGATGATGCTGCTTTTGCGGAATTATGCAATAGAAGAACAGCTTCAAATACACAAAAAACAGGAGATTTAATAGGAAGAGCAAGAATATATTCATTTAATGTTTCAAATGCATCATATACTGGTGATAGTACTGAGTGGGATTTACGTTTATTTGATATTCAAATATTTACAAAAATTTTATTAAATCAAAATGCTACTAACTCTCAAATTCCCATAACTTCTTTCATAAGAGGTGTAAGCAGTGGTGCTACAGGATATGTTGCAATACCTACAAGTGGAGCTAATTCTCTTCATTTAAGTGATGTAACTGGTCAATTCATCGTTGGTGAGCAAATCATTGTTAATGAAGATACATCTTTAGTGAGATCAATAGAAAGTGTTAAAGTATATGGTATACAAGATGTAAAATCAGTTTATCAAGGAGCTGCTGTATTATCTGGATATGCTTCTGATTTTGTTGCAGATACAGTTCTTGAAAGAGTTATTCCACCTAACTTCTCTAATTCTGATATTATTCAAATCAATAATGCAGGAATTGCGACAGTTGCAGGAAGAAATTTTGCAGGTGTAAGCACTGATACAATTGTAGTTTATAATTTACCAGATGAATCTACTCAGAGATTTAACAGAATTGTAAGTATTGATCCTACAGGAACTTTTGCAACTTTAGGAACTGTTCCTAATGTTACAGGGATATGTATTGGTGGTTTGCCATCTGGTGGTAAAGAAGCAAATACTTCTTTTTCTTTTGGTATACCAAATATTAAAGTACAAGAGAATAAAGGATTGTATGCAGAATTAGAAAATAAAAATATTTCAGATATTAATTTATCATCAGCTAATTTAATCGTTGGAAAAAATATCACTGGTGAATCCACTGATGGTTCAGGTGTTTTAACTTTTGATTTAGCAGCTAGTGGAATATCAAGTGCATTTTATGAATCTTTTGATGCAGAGAGATATTCCGTGCATTATTCTAATGGTACGATTGAAGATTTAACATCAGATCAATTTGTATTAAGTGATGATGGACAAACAGTAACTATTAATGGATTAACAGCAAGTCAATCTAATGTTGTTGTAAGCACTACTCTTAAAAAGAGAGGACTAAAAAGTAAACAGAAAAATTATATTAGAAGTCAGAGGGTAAATGTTGAAAGCACTGCTGTTGGAATCAACACTGCTCTAACAGGAATGAATCAAATTGATGATTATGGTTTACGAGTTGAAGATAGAGAAATATCATTAAATGTTCCAGATGCTGTCAAGATAATTGGTGTATACGAATCTTTAGATACAAATTCACCAACTTTAGATAAATTTACTTTCCCATCTGGGTTATCATTAAATACAGAATCTATATTAGGTGAAAAAATAATTGGTGCAACTACTGGTGCGATTGCTCAAATAGTTGGTAGACCATCTGCATTTGAATTAGAAATATCATTATTATCAAGTGGTAACTTTGCGATAGGTGAGGTGGTAAATTTTGAAGAGTCAAATATTTCCACCACTTTACAAGGTATAACTCTTGGAAACAATTTAAATATTACAAATAGATTTACTTTAGATAAAGGTCAAAGAGAAGAGTTTTATGATTATTCGAGAATTGTCAGGCAGACTAATTTTCCTGCTCCTTCAAGAAAACTTCTAATAGTTTATGATAGATATGATGTTCCGTCAAATGACACTGGAAGTTTTTATACAGTTGCCTCATATGATGCAGAGAGATTTTCAAAAGACGTTCCACATCTAAAAAATGGTTTACGAGCTTCAGATACAATAGATTTCAGACCAAGAGTTGCTAATTTTAGTGGTTCTGGGTCTCCCTTTGCATTTCCAAGTAGAACATTTAATTCACCAACTAATCCACCAAATATTGTAACTCCCAATGAAAGTTCAATAGTCGGTTATGGTTTTTACTTACCAAGAGTGGATAAGGTTGTATTAGATGCAGATGCTATGATGGCGGTTATGGTTGGTGAATCTTCCACAAAACCAGTACCACCCTCTACTCTTGATAATACTATGGAGTTGGGAACAATAAATTTACCTGCTTATCTCTATAATCCTGATGATGCAAAAATTACATTAACTGATAACGTTAGATTTACCATGAGGGACATTGGTAAATTAGAAGACAGAATTGAAAATTTAGAAGTCACATCTTCATTAAGTCTACTTGAACTTGATACTAAAACTTTACAAATTCAAGATGCTGACGGATTGTCAAGGTTTAAAACTGGATTTTTTGTAGATGATTTCAAAAATACAAACTTGATGGACATATCTGATATTGATTGCAATGCGTCAGTTGATACAGAAAATAATGAACTTATAGCACCAATTAATTTTTGGTCAGTTAAACCTGAATTGGCATTAGATCCTACAATCAATTTTGAAACTGCTGATTTTTCTGCAAACTTACCACTTTTAGACTCAAACGTAAGAAAAACAGGTGATTTAATAACACTAGATTATGTAGAATTAGATTGGTTAGGTAATCCTCTTGCATCTAGAGTTGAGAATGTTAACCCATTTAATTTGACTGGATTTGTTGGAACAATTGTTTTGACTCCAGCAAATGACACATGGGTTAGAAATGTTGAGGTTTCTGGAGGAAGCAAAACAATCACAGGTAATGTTGCTAAAACTTATGTTGAAAAGAAAAAAGTAAGCACAAAGGCTGATGATCATATTCGTTCTAGGAATGTAGGATTTGCAGCAGATGGTTTAAGACCAGTTACAAGATTCTATCCATTCTTTGACCTAACAAGTAATATTGATTTAATACCAAAATTAATTGAAATATCAATGGTAAATGGTATTTTTGAAAAAGGTGAAACTGTAGAGGCAGTGGTAGGAGGTAAAAGAGTTGCAATCTTTAGAATTACTCAACCTAATCATAAGTCTGGAGACATAAATTCTCCTTCAAGAACATTTAATGCCAATCCATATGATACAACATCTTCTTTAGGGACAACTTACTCAGCATCTTCAACTGTTTTAAATGTTGATATTAATTCAATTGATGATGAAGCAAAGGGTTCATATTATGGATATATTCCAACAACAGGAAATGTCACTTTACTAGGGCAAACAAGTAAGGCACAAGCAACTGTATCGACTGTAAGATTAGTTGCAGATACTTTTGGTGATGTATTTGGATCTTTCTTCTTTAGAGATCCATTAGCAGTTCCACCACCATCTCTAAGATTTAAAACTGGTACTAGTTCATTTAAATTAACATCGAGTTCAACAAATGAAGCTCCTGATGTAGGTTCAGAATTAGTAAGTTCTGCTTCTACAGAGTATATTTCAAGTGGTGAAGTACATACAATTAAAAGCACATCTATTACTGTAAGAGTTCCACCCCCAATTTATTACAGCAAATATGGTGGTGGTGGAAACAAAATGGTCACTACAAGAAGATTCTCATGGGATGGTAGAATCCAAAGAATGAGTATCCAAACTTATAGAGCGAACTTAAGAAACTTTGGTGGAAATAATCAGAGAAATGGTGGTGCAGACGGAAGTTATGGAACAGGGATGCCACCTAATCCAAAAGGTTTTAGTGGATATTCTCGTAAAAGTAGTGGTCCATCTGGTCCATCAGGTGGAGGTCCAGGAGGAGGACCAGGTGGAGGTCCAGGAGGAGGACCAGGTGGAGGTCCAGGAGGAGGACCAAGTGGAGGACCAAGTGGAGGAAGTCCAGGTCCAAAAACAAGAAACAGCAGAAGCAGAAGAAGGGGTAAAAGTAATGGTTCTCCTTTAGGTGTAATTCCTGGTAGAAATATACAAGGAATAGATCCTTTATCACAAACATTTAAAGTTGATGAAAATGGTGCATTTCTAACTTCTGTTGATTTATTTTTTGCAACAAAAGATCCAAATGAAAATCTTACAGTTGAAATTCGTACAACTGAATTTGGAACTCCAACTACTCAACTAGTTCAAGATTTTGCTCGTGCAGTTGTTGATCCTAGTAATATCAATACTTCTGATAATGGTGAAACTCCAACTCGTGTGACTTTCCCATCACCAATTTACTTGGAACCCGAAACAGAGTACGCATTAGTTCTTGGTGTATCTCAAACTATAAATTATGAAGTTTGGATTTCTAGAATGGGTGATAAAACTGTCAATACACAAAGTTTACCAGATGCAGAATCTGTTGTAGTTACTCGTCAATACCTTGGAGGTAGTTTATTTAAATCTCAAAATGGAAGTATATGGACTGCAAGTCAATATGAAGATTTGAAATTCAAACTTTACAAAGCTAGTTTTATTCAAAACTCAGGAACAGCATTCTTCTATAATTCTAGAATGGATACTAAAAGTGGTAATATTAAAAGATTGTTACCAAACGCAATCAAAACACTTCCTAGAAAATTAAAAGTTGGTATTGTTACTACATCAGACACAGATGGCAATCTTACAAATGGTGTTAAAGTAAGTGATTCAACATCTGCAACTGCAATACAAGGTTACATTGAAAACGTTGGTGGTCCTGTACAAACACTTGGTGTGACTAATAAGGGTTCAGGATTTGTTGCAAGTCAAACTTATAGCAATGTTCCTTTATATAATATTACTGGTAATGGAAGTGGAATGACCGCAACAATAGCAACTGATGGTGACGGTAAAATAAACTCTGCTTCAATTACATCTAATACAGGTGGATCTGGATATGTTGTAGGTGATGTTCTAGGAATCACTACAAGTAATGTGATCAAAGGTACAGGTGCATTAATTACTGTATCAGCAACAAATGGCAAGAGCACACTTTATCTTAAAAATGTACAAGGTGAAGAATTTACCACTGGTCAACCATTAGTTGTTACAAATGGTAGTTCACAAATATCATTAGCATCGACTACGATTACTTCATCAGCAATTTATGATAGTAAATATGAAGGAAATGTGCTTGAGGTAAGTCAATTTAATCATGGCATGCAAGCTGATAATAACTTTGTAACTCTTGCTGATGTAGAACCAGATACACCTACAGTCCTATTAACTGACTCATTGGGAATAAATGATCAAGTAATATCAGTCGCTAGCACATCTGAATTTGCAACATATTCTGGTATATCCACAACTCAGGGATATGTTAAAATTAATAGTGAAATAATTTACTATAATAGTATTGGTGTAAATCAACTTGGCATTGGAACAAGAGGTATTGATGGAACAATTCCTAGAACGCATGATACGGGTGATAGATCAAACAAATATGAATTAAATGGATTTGATTTGAGAAAAATTAATACAGATCATGACATGGCACTGATGCCTATTGCAATTAACAATCTTAAAGATATTGATACTTACTATTTGAGTTTAAACAGAGGAAGTCTTTCATCTGGTGATACCCAAGTTAGTTTCATTGATGAGGCTAATCTCGGTGGTGATAACATATTTTCATCACAAAATTATCAATTCGATACAGTTATTCCTCAATTTGGTACGTTAATACCTAATAATGATGTTGCAATGAGAACTCAAATAAGAACTGTTACAGGTACGAGTGCAGGTGGTAATGAGGTATCCTTCATAGATCAAGGATTTGAAAATATTGCTATTGACAATGAAAATAATTTATCTTATCCTAGATTGCTTTGTTCTGGTATCAATGAAACAGAAAGGTTAACAGATTTACCTCTGAATAGGTCAGTTACTTTAGGTATTACTTTAATATCTGCTAACAGTAATTTATCACCAGTCATAGATGTCCAAAATGGTGTGATAATTTATCAAAGGTCTAGATTGAATAGACCTATTCTAGACTATGTGAAGGATGGAAGATCTCAAGCACCATCAGGTGATCCTCATTCTGCAGTTTACATTAGTAATCAAATCAATCTTAAAAATCCAGCAACCTCATTAAAAGTTTTACTTTCTGCTTTCAGAGATGCATCAGCAGATTTCAGAATGTTCTATCAATTAATTAGAGCAGATGGCACTGAAACTGATTTAGTTTACAATCCATTTCCTGGTTTTGATAACTTAGAGGATACTGATGGAGATGGTTTTGGAGATGAAGTAATTGATCCATCTAAAAATAGTGGAAGACCAGATGCCTTTGTTACACCTAGTGTAGAAGACGAATTTAAAGAATACCAATTTAGTATTGATAATTTAGAGGAGTTTATTGGTTACAAAATAAAAATTGTTATGAGTGGAACCAATGAGGCAAAATCTCCAAGATTCAAAGATTTACGTACGATTGCATTAGCATGATACCTGTAAAAGATCATAAAAATTTATATCGAGATGAAAAATCTGGTGCAATAATTAATACTGACACTGGTGGATTTAACCGATACAAAAAAATGAAACGTTTTAAGGATAATCAAAAAGATGAAATCGACAAAATTAAAGAGGACATCTCAGAAATCAAAGAACTGCTAAAACAATTTTTACGAAAATAATTATATTATAATACATGTTTGAAATTAATCCAGAAATTGAAGTAAAAAAAGAAAAACTTTTAGGAACAACGATTTTTACTATTGAAAATTTTTATGAAAAACCTGAAGAAGTATTCAATTTACTTTTCAATCGGGAAATACCTTATTGGAAAATAGATGAAAAACCAACTACGAATGGTGTTTACTATGAAGATCGAAGAACTACAGAGTATAACTATAGTTTAAAAAAAGTTTATGAATTCTTAAAAGGATTATGTGGTCAAACATATTATCAACCAGAGGTAGTTACTAACGTAACTAAATTTTATAAAGACGATTATAATGATTGGGAAAATTGTATTTGGTGGCCTCATAGAGACTCTGGGTATAACGGTATAGTATTCTTTAGTGATGAATGTGGAACTAACTTATATTCACCAGATTATGAAAAAGACTCTGTTAAAAATGCTAATGAGCATAAGCACCCGTGGGTAAAAAAAGGTGAGTACACTGTATTAAAAACACTTGAACCAAAATTTAATAAATTAGTATTTTTTGACGGTCTTAAGTTTCCACATGGAATGGATGTATCAAGTGATAGATATTTTGGAGATGAATATAGATATAATCAAGTTTTCTTCTTTGATCACCCAAGAATTGCTGATGTTACCACTGATGTATTAAATCAACATAGAGATAAATTAACAGCAGAATCTTTTGGTAATTTTGAAACTGCTATAGAAGATGCTGATTTGGGTGATTTTGTAGATATCGAAGGGACTTTTTATAATGATTTACCTCCATATGCTTTTGGAAATGATGAGTAACATACACATGGATTACTGGAAATATAAATATATCTAGAATCCTGATATTGTTTTTAAATGGCAGTTTACGTAAGTAACCTAACTGTTAATACTGGTACTACATTTTCTCAAATTTTTACTTTGGAAAGTGCAGATACAAATTCTGCTACTGACTTAACTGGTTTTACAGCTACTGCACAGATGCGAAAACATCCTGGTGCAAGTACTGCAACTGATTTTTCTACACAAATAATTAATGCAACTGGTGGAAAAATTAGAGTTGGTCTTACAACATCTCAAACTGCTTCATTAAAACCTGGCAGATTTATGTATGATGTTCTTATTACAGATACATCTGGTGAAGTAACTAGAGTTTTAGAAGGTGCAGTTTTAGTTAGAGAAGGAGTTACAAGGTAATGGCAGAGATTAAAGTAAGAGTTGGTCAAAAGAATGCTGTTAAAGTTACATCCTCATTAGCAGGAAATGCAGCAGGAAGTATTGGTGAACTAAGTGATGTGAATGCCAGTAATCCACAAAATGGAATGGTTTTAGTCTATAACAGCACCACTGGTCAGTGGACTGGAACTTTGGAGTTAACTCCAGGCGCAACTCAGAATTTGGACATAAACGGAGGTAGCTTCTAGAAATGGCAAGTATTATAAGAGTAAAAAGATCGACTGGAACATCGGCACCATCATCCCTGCAGTTTGGTGAAGTTGGTGTAACTCTGAGTGGAAGTGGAACACAAGGTAATAGTGGTGATAGATTATTTGTTGGTGATAATTCAGGTAATCCACAAGTAGTTGGTGGTAGATATTTTACAGATTTATTATCAAATACAGCAGGTTCAGTTGCAAGTGGTGCTAATGCGTCAACTGCTGCAAATGGTTTTGTTGCGATTGTTGACCAGAATAGAAAAGTAGATCAATGGAATGTAGATAATTTAAGATTAGATGCAAATGTACTTTCAACCACTAATACAGACGGAGACTTATTCATATCACCTAATGGATCTGGTGAGGTAATTATTCCTGATGATACATTTCTTACTTTTGGTGATAGTAAAGATGCAAAGATAGAGTATGATGAGAATGGAACTGATAGAATACAAGTAACTGGTGCTGATTGGACGTATAATAACGGTGTATCAGTTGTAATGGCAGATGTGACTGATTCATCTACAAAAGACAATGGTGCTCTTGTAGTCG
>VTLG01003653.1_pt1 | contig 18849 bp, 17 predicted proteins | sample 4694571 | NCBI WGS metagenome assembly VTLG01 (sample SAMN12604809, study PRJNA352737) | marine metagenome | biome: ENVO:00000447; feature: ENVO:00000209|ENVO:00000569|ENVO:01000036; material: ENVO:00002151; isolation source: viral sequences binned using virsorter ...
GCATGTGAATCAGTCTGTCGTCTAAGCTCCCTGAGTTCAAGCGTGGCTTCCAACCAACGTTCACCACACTCTTTCTCATGTGCATCAATTCTTTCCAGTGCCGCAAGAGCCAAGTCATTCGCTGTCAACTCCTGGTTATTAAGGTTTGTCGCCATCATCGCCCTTGTCTTTCGCTTTACCGAAATTCAAAGCTGCAAAATCAAGAGCCTTGTAAATCCATTTGATTATGTTGTCATCTTTTGGAGTAGGTGTCATAGCTGCGATAGCAGAAGCTGCTGTCACGATTGCCGTTGCCCAAGTAATAATTGTCATAATATCCATGTAAGTTTTCCTTATTGTAGTGGATTAGCTAAGTCATCCATAGCTGTCCATATGTCGTTTATTTCCCGTTCAAGTTTCTTTGATTTACCATCAAAGTCATTGAGCTGTTTATTGAAACCGTCTACCTTTTCTACTATGAGTTTAGCTGACTGTACGGTTGCTTTCATGTCAGTCACTTCTTTTTCCGCTTCAACTACTCTTTCTTTTATGGCAAGAAGCTCTGCTTGTTGAGTCATTATTGTCTGTAAATTGGTTCCTAACTGAGCTAACTTACCCTGCAAACTACTTATATCATTATCCTGTAATTGTTGTTCTACTAAAGCTACCTGCTCTATCAGAGGGTTAATATCTTTCTTTTCTATCTTATCCGATTCTACACTTTCCAATCTTCCGTAGAGCGTACTAGCTGTCCAAATCGTTCCTCCTATAGTAGATACTATCGTAAATAAAAGAGCTATATAGACTCCTTTAAATTTTAGACCTCCTACATTTAGCTCTGTAGCCTCTAAAGACATATCAGGCTGTGGAGCTTCAGGAGCAGGAGGCTCTGGTGAGGCTTCTGTAGGCCACTTGTAAAGCGGTATCTTTGGCACTCATCTAACTCTCACAATCACCCAACACAAAGCATCTATACGCTGCTGTAGGGCCTTCTTGATAGATTCCACTCTCTTCACCAGCAGATAAGAGATCATTAATACTAATCCCTTGATCTAAATAGTCTGTCGTAAACCATATGTATTCTGCACCAGACCAGTTCTGATCTTCGTACCAATCAAAGTAAGCAACATACTGGTCTGTATATACATTGTTTACTTCTGTGAATGAGACTCCCCATTCTTCAGCCTGTTCGTTACTGTAGGCTACTAGCTCATCATTCTGACTAGCGGCTGTCCACATAGCGGCTGTTGATGCAGTCTCTTCTACTTCAATAAGTGAGTTATTAAAGTTATCTACGTCTTCTTGATCTATAACGAGGCTTACTTGGTTCTCTTCTACAAAGGTAGATAGATCTTGTTTATCCTCTAAAGTCCCTGACTCTTGAGTCTCTACAGCCAGCTCTGCAACCTCTACAGTCTGTACCAGCTCTACAGTAGCCTCTACAAAGCTATCAATGGCAGTCTCCATATTTTCATAGCTTTCTGCTGCTTGGTCTTCAAAGAACTCACGAGCATGGTAGTAGTCTGCATCAGCCATTGCAGCTACTGCATTATTATAGGCGGCTACTTGGTCTGGAGTAATGAGAGCAACATCGGCTGCTCCTATTCCAATAGTCCGACCATTATATCCTGCATAGGCTAAACCGCCTGTCAGCTTATATGCATTATCTAAATCTTGAACAATACTACGACTCGCATTAACTAAATCATTCAGTACTTGATCTGAGTGAGCTTCTGTAGCGTTCACTGAGAGACAAAGTATCCCCATTGCCATTGCCATTTGCTTCAGCTTCATCTAACCCTCCAATGCCTAGAATTTTGTTGTACCACTCTTCTTTCTCCACATAGTTCGGAATATGAATTTCTGGATTTCTCTTCATTTCTAAATAGGCTCTTTTGCCTACAATGAGTCTTCCGTTTCTCATAATGGGGCAGGGTGTACCGCTTATAAATAAGCTTTCCCAAATCTCCGTAGACTTACACATCCTTGCTACTGCTGAAACTTTCAGCCCTAAGTCATTAAGAGTCTTGGCATCCCTTCTTCTGTTACACTCCTCATCTAATTTATAATGTCCTCTTGACATTCCTAGTACAAAAGCCTGTAGTGCGTAACTGCTAGATCGTAAACATGTCTCTGATCCTGTGGACATGAGCGATGGAGCTATGGCACTTTGTACTGGCATTCCAGAGCTTCCTGCTCCGTTGTATGTCCTATTGCTTGTACTAGTTGTATTATTATTATTTGAGTTCTGGTTATTTTGATTTAAGTTACCGTCCTGTTCATTCTCAGGTGGTGGCGCTGTACTTGGGTCAGGCATATCCTCTGTTTGTGGTGGTGGGCCATCAGGATTGGGAGCCTCCTCACCATAAACAATACTAGATATAACTAATAAGACAATGTAACGCCACACTCATCACCTACCGATTAGGAAGGTATAGTGAAATCATTATCTGCTTCTGGCCCTGTTACAGGATTTGTAATTACAGAGTCTACTTGACTTGCAAAGACTGCATCCCAATGCGCGATAGGCATCAGTCCTTCAATCTCTGATTTTGTCCAACTGCCTTTGGCTTTCTTCGCAAAGTTCGTAGACCCATCAGGGGCTGTGGCTTCTACCGTTCTACTAAAAGTAGATTTGTAATAGGTTGCATCACCTTCTGAGTCGTTCTCATAGGTGGCTGATAAGTCCCATTTCTCGACCTTGCTATCTTTGCTATAAGGTATAGCTCCAAATTTTTTAGTGACTGCCATCTTTATTCTCCTTTGAGTTTCGTTACTTCTGCTGATAATTCTTGAATTGCTTTTACGAGCATAGGAATAATCGCTGTCTCGCCAACACGCTGTCTACCATCAATGTCATCTTTTGACCACATATTAAAACCATCTTTTAGTCCAGAATGTTTATCGATAGCTTCTTTTACTTCTTGAGCGACAAAGCCATGCTGATACTTATCACTAATAAGACGTTCTTCTGAGTCTGCTACATGAGTGATTAATTCTTCTGGAATATCTTTTTCTTTTCGGTATCTGAATGTTCTAGGTCTGAGGTCATTAATAAAAGACAATCCTATCTCTTCATCTTTAATGTCTTCTTTAATTCGTGCATCAGAAGGGTTAGACCAAGTAGTCGTACCGAAATCAATCGTAGTATCACTTCCTGCATTTCCAAAGGTGAATGTACTAGTATCTGAACCCGTTACGTTATAACCCAATACGAGTTGGTGAGAGCCTCCTGCTGCACTAGGTTTAGAAATGCCTCCTATACAGATGTTATGCGTCCCGTTAGTTGATACCTGATCCGCAGCTCTACCTATTGAAATGTTGTAATCACCCGTGCTGACATAATAACCCGCTCCAGCGCCTAGAGCGACATTGTATTCCCCGTCACTCACTGAAGTACCAGCCTCTCTACCTACTGCCGTATTTTCATCTCCTGTCGTAACTAACCCTAGAGCATTACGACCTACGGCGGTGTTGTAATTTGCCGTCGTGTTAGCGTCCAGCGCATTTGCACCAACGGCAACATTGTCGCCACCAGTGGTGTTAGCTGCCAGCGACGCTGCACCTACAGCCGTATTGTTATCGGCAGCATTTACCTCTAATGAACCCTGACCCACAGCCGTATTGTTATCAACGGTTGTTGCTGTCGAGAGTGCATCTTCTCCAATGGCTACGTTGGCGCTACCTGTTGTTATTGCATCTCCAGCCAGCTTACCCATGATGGTATTATTACTGCCTGTGGTTATTGCTGTTCCTGCGCCCTTACCAACACCCGTGTTCCCTGTCCCCGTCGTGTTTGCTGATAATGCTTCAGTCCCAACAGCAGTATTATTAGACGCTGTGGTATTTGCATCGAGCGCAAAAGCTCCTACGGCAGTGTTAGAAGCACCTGTCGTATTTGCCGCCAATGCTGCCCTACCTACGGCTACGACATTGTCTGCTGTAGTGTTAGCCAATAATGCTCCATAACCAATGCCCGTGTTATACGTTCCAGTGGTATTTGCTGTTAGAGCATCAGTACCAACAGCCACATTGCCAGAAGCCGTCTCGTTGGCCATTAAAGCGTCTTTACCAATAGCGGTATTGCTTCCTCCAGTGGAGTTGGTATACAGAGCATATAGCCCCATAGCGACATTAGAAGCCCCTGTAGTATTCGATTGCATGGAACTTCTACCTACAGAAGTGTTACCCGTCGCTGTGGTATTTGCGTTTAAGGCGTTCATGCCCACGGCTGTATTATCTGCACCTGTGGAGTTTTGCAACAAGGAGCTTGAACCCACCGCCGTATTGTTAGCGGCAGTATTATCTTGAAGAGCATAATGTCCAATAGCCGTATTGTCAGATACGGTTGTTGCTGAAGCCCCTGCGTCTGTTCCTACGGCTACATTGTTAGTACCCGTGGTTACTGCGCTTAAAGCAGTCGCCCCCACAGCAACATTGTAATCAGCGGTGGTAGCAGCGTCTAACGCATCAGAACCTACAGCGACGTTGTAGTTACCTGTAGTATTCGCCTCTCCCGCATCTTGACCAATAAAAGTATTATTGTTCCCTGTCGTGGTAGCTGCACCTGAGTTTTCACCGACAGCAGTATTATTATCTCCAGTGGTGTTTGCTGCTAAAGCACTCCAACCAACCGCTGTGTTTCTTGGGCCTGTGGTGTTTGCCGCTAACGCATTTTTACCGACAGCGGTATTGTAAGCAGCGGTGGTATTCGCACCTAACGCACCATGACCAACGGCTGTATTGTCTCCACCAGTACTATTGGCATCAAGCGCGTAGGCTCCGACAGCCGTATTCTGAGTAGCTGTCGAATTCGCTGTAAGAGCGTTATAACCAACAGCCGTGTTGTCACCACCAGTAGTAACAGTAGCCATTGCGCCAGAGCCTATAGAGGTATTATTAGAAGCAGTAGTGTTGGCTAGTAAAGACTTTCTTCCTATGGCTGTATTCGATGCGCCTGTCGTATTCGCAGTAAGGGTTTGATAACCAATAGCTGTGTTATAGGAAGCGGTGGTATTAGCATCTAAAGCTGTATATCCAACTGCCGTATTTTCTGCGCCTGACGTATTTGCCGTCAGAGCTTCATAGCCCAACCCTGTATTGCCTGTTCCTGACGTATTGGCATACAGCGCATTTTTACCTACAGCAACTAGATCACTTACCGTAGTCGCGGTAAATAAAGCCGCTCTACCTAGAGCCGTGTTGTCATCGCCTGTTGTAAGGTTTGCACCAGCACTTTTACCTAATGCCGTATTTCTATTACCTGTCGTGGCATCGAGAAGAGCATCTGCTCCAATAGCAACATTATCTCCACCCGTAGTATTCGTGTACAAAGCACTGGAGCCAGCCGCCGTATTATAAGTACCAGTGGTATTGCTGTATAAAGCCTGTCGAGCCAGAGCAGTATTATAACCCCCCGTTGTAGCACTGGTTAAAGCATCCAAACCAATAGCCGTGTTGTTAGATGCCGTAGTGTTCGCCTCTAACGCATCCTTACCTACAGCGGTATTGCCTGCACCTGTTGTATTTGTGTATAGCGCCTGTAAGCCTACAGCCGTATTGTTATCGGCAGTCGTATTGCCACCCAATGCACTACTTCCAACCGCCGTGTTATATGAGCCTGTGGTATTTGCATCCAAAGCATAAGAGCCTATTCCCGTATTTGATGTGCCCGTAGTGTTTGCCCCTAATGCGACATACCCTAAAGCAGAGTTGTAGGAGGCGGTAGTTTGAGCGTCTAAAGCTGCATAACCTACGGCGGTATTATTATCACCCGTAGTCAAAGCCGTACCAGCCTCATCACCAACTACAACATTGTAATTGCCTCCAGAGACTATACTATTACCTGCGTTTAAACCAAGTCGTAAGTTTGAGGTTCCTAACGTAACTGTTTGAAAAGAACCATCATCAAGTATTTTAATTAAATTAACACTGTCATCTGACTTATTAATTCTAATTCCATTGGTAGAATTTCCTATTAAATAACCAGAATTTCCAAAAGTTAAAGCCCCTCCTAAATTGACAGCGCCATCGATGTCTACCGCATCTAGGTTAGTTGTTCCATCTACATCTAAATCGCCATTGAAGTCTGCGTTACCTGCCAAAGTTAGTGTGGAGGACATATCAACTGCGCCATTCATATCTATCGTAGTGGCATTAAGTTCTAGTTCTGTGTCTGATACTAAGTCTAATACGCCATCAGCACTTTGATGTATGTAGGTTCCTGAGTCTCCGAACTGTAAATGTTTATTAGAATTTATTAATAGTCCAGTATCCGCAACGTGTGTAAGAGATACATCTTGGTCGTCTCCAAAAGATATTGCTCGACCATCTGCTAAAAATAAACCACTAAACTCTAAAGCACTTGTTCCTAGTGAAGCTCCATCTGAGGCATCAGGTACGAAGGCTGTGGTAGCTGTAATAGTTGTACCTTGTATAGTGCTTGCACCTGTAAAAGCACCACTAAGCTCCATAGCACCGTTTACATCTATTGTAGTAGCATTAATTTCTATTTCAGTATCTGATACAAGATCAAGCACTCCATCAGCACTTTGGTGTATATATGTACCACTATCTCCAAACTGTAATTGTCGAGTGCTGTTAAGTAAAATTCCTGTATCTGCTACATGAGTAAGTGTAGTATCTTGGTCATCACCTAAGTTAATTAATGCGCCATCTGCTAAAAACAAATCGCTGAACTCTAAAGAAGATGTTCCTAAAGCAGCTCCATCTGAAGCGTCAGGCACAAAAGCCGTATTAGCTGTTATAGTCGTACCTACAATAGTCGTAGCTGAACTTGCTCCTATAGTAGCGCCATCTACAGTACCACCATTAATATCTGCCGTATCTGCTACAAGGCTATCAATATTAGCCGTACCATCTATATATAGGTCTTTCCACTCAGAGCCTGAAGCACCAAGATCATAAGTATTATCAGCACTTGGTAAAAGGTTAGAGCTTACATCAGCACTAAACGATACTGTATCAGAGGCTGCATCACCAAAGGTAAGGTTACCAGAAATAGTAGCATTACCAGTGACTGTGAGGTTTCCACCTACAGCTAAGTTGCCTGATACGTCAGCAGCTCCATTGATATCAATAGTAGTAGCATTAATCTCTATCTCTGTATCAGAAACTAAATCAAGTACTCCGTCTGCACTCTGATGAATGTAAGTGCCTGAATCACCAAATTGTAATTGGTCCGTACTAGAAAGCAGCAGACCTGTATCGGCTACGTGCGTTAGTGAGACATCTTGATCATCCCCGAAGTTTATAACAGCTCCATCGGCTAAGAAGAGATCACTAAACTCTAATGCGCTTGTACCTAGAGCAGCACCGTCAGATGCATCAGGGACAAAGGCAGTAGTAGCCGTGATAGTAGTACCTTGAATAGTGCTAGAGCCTGTTAAAGCTCCTGTGACTCCTAACGTGCCAGCCACTGTAGCATTGACATCTACATCTAAAGTATCTACATGGGCTGTACCATCTAAAAATAAGTCTTTAAATTCTAATGAGCTTGTACCTAAATCTATATCATTATCTGTAACGGGTACAATAGCTCCATCTTGAATACGGATTTGTTCTACGGCAGCACTAGAAACTTCTACAAAGAAGCCCCATCTATTATTTGTACTGTCTGCAACTATCTTATTAAGGAAATCTAAGTCACCTATAGTATGTATATTTCCACCTTCAGCAGCAGTACCATCGTGTTGGTGTCCCGTAGAAGACGAAGTAGTTGAGTATGCGAAGGCATTTACTAATTGATCATATTCATTATTGAACAGAGCCGCTGTAATAGTATCTCCATCTGATAACGAACTCTGTCGTGTATAAGTCTGCGTCATTTATTTATCTCCTACCTGACGGTACATAATCTACATAAAAACCATTGATTGCATAAGGTGCTTTCTGATCGTCACTAAAGACTTTAAAGCTACACGTATTCCCACTTCCTTGTACTGCTTGTCTAATCATTGGCTCATTACTAGCTCCAAAGGTTGCTGTTCCAAATGTACTACTTGATTCTCCAAATATTGCAGGAAGAGGTATAGTACTTAATTCATAATCTCCTGGCTGTGGTATATTTGTATCTTCGTAATCATAACGAACTCTCAATGTTGGTTGAGAATCTCCTTCTGGAGTTATAGATAATCTTGTATATAATAAAGTCTTTCTTGTTCCTACATCTCCAAAATCAAAGTTTGGTGTTTGATATTCTGCATAGATATTTGTAGCTGTTCCTGCTGGTGTAAAATAATTCCCATCATCGTGTACATAGATGTAACCATCTTTATCACCATGATAGGTCTTTTCTATACCATCTTTATCAAATCCAGAAGTTAAACCATGAGCCTGTATTCCTAATGTTTCTGACCATTCAAAACCATTAGGAGTAATTGTTCCAATGATTCCCTTGGATGTCGAAGAAGTAGCAGTAGCTGAAGAATAAAACAAACGATATTGTGATTTACTTCTTAATACTGTACTACTAATTCTAAATGAGTTTACTGAGGATGCTAATGTCCCTATTAAAGACTGTATCTGGCGACTTACTGATCCTAACTCTACGTCACCAATACGTGCTGTACCTGCAACAGTACGAATACCATCAGGACTCAAGAAAATCAGATCACCTCCAATCTCCTGAATACTATTACCATCAAGACAACCTACGTTCTGTGTAATAGGGGTTACTGTGATCGTACTTGAATTATTAATGTTCTCTAATTTATAAATAGAGTTAGAACAGAATATGATCAAGTCATCACGAAAGCTTTTGAGTCCTACTACTTGGTCATCCAAAACAATTGATCCAGCACCTGTACCTGTAAAATCAGTCAAATCATCTGAGTCTGCTAGAGTATTACTATAGTAAATAGTGTTAGGTGCTGTGGCTGCTCCTCCGACTACTAAGTGTTTATCGTGTATGACACAAAACTTAGGATACACAGTCCCGCTAACTGTAACCTCTTTACAAAAATAGGTTCTACTGGAAAGCGCACTTCCTGTTCCTGTCATCTTAAAGTACAAAGGTTTAACTCCAGAACCTCTGTCCGTTATAATAACTTCGCCATAGTCTGTCGTACCTTCATAGACTGCAAAGGATGCTAAGTCTTGTGAAGTTCTAGCTAGAGTACTACGCCCTGTAAAGGTACTGTAGTTGTCTCCTCCTGAAGCCACGCTATCTTTATTTATCTGTAGCCAACTATCTCCATCTTGACTAAAATAGATATTAGTTCCTGCACAAGCAATCAGACCATCCGCATATACATGTAGTCCAAAGATATCATTGTCTGTATTAGGCCTAGTGCCATCTCCAAATTGAGAGAAGCCACTAATACGCCTATAGCCTCCATCAGGATCAACCTCAAAGTTTCTCAACTTAGTAGCTGTTCCTGGCTGTGCAAGCATTTCAATCTGGTTAAGATTGGTATTTAAACCACCCTTACAAGAAACACCAAATGGTTGTGAGGCTGCCATTAAATAAAGCCTATCCTATCGTCTTTAAAGTAACTAGGTGTGGGTTCTAATAAAGTAGATCGCATCATACGAAGACCCTTTCTATAGTCATCCAAAGCAAAAGCAGCCGCTTGAGGATTATCCTTAAACTGCCATATATAGTATCTAGCTCTTGCTAAAAGAACTGTCTTATATACATCAGGGAATACAGTAGTATCTCCATGAGCATCTAGCTCTGTAGGCAGATCCCAAGCAAAGAACCATATCCTGTATACTTGATCAGGAATAGGACTTAACCCAAACTTCCTAGCATCAGGGCTTCTTATAACTCTATTAGGAACTCCGTATTGTGTCGTATCTGCATCATCTAGATTCTCACCAATCCGCAAGTAATCCTTCCACTCTTCTGTAGTTGTATACCTAAGATTTCTTATGGTATAAGGAGCAGATTCTCCACTCACTCCTACAGTAGTTAATAGAAAATTATCCCAATCTACTGAACCATAGTCGGAAGTAATACTAGAACTAGACTCCTTCAGCTCATACCAACGAGTTCCAGCAGTCGTCTCTACATAAGTATTGCCATACATAGGATCAGTAGCTCCACTCTCAGCCGTAGCTAAGAAGGGCCATTGAGGTTCCTCATTGACAATATCTAAATAGGCACGATTCACTGAATCTTTGGCATGTTGCTGTACACCGACAGCACTACTAAAGTTTCCAGAAGTTAAAACAACCTCATTCAATTCTCGTAGTAATTCATTCGTTAGATTAAGAAATGTTGCCATTAGTCTGATTCTTTATTATTAGACACACCTTGTTTACGATCAGAATCACGGTTCTGTTTATCTTCAGAATTTTCGTAATAACCTTCCATACCAGAAATATCTTCGTAATGGACAATTTTACCGTATGTTAATTCAGGCATTTTCCCTCCTACCTTCTGTTATGCACCATCCCAATTTAAGTCTGTTAACTTTCTTTGAGTGGTTCTCATATCTTCAATGGGTTCTAAATCCTGCTGCATAGTTTCAGAGTAAGACTTTTTTTTAAAGATACGATCATAATTATCATCGTACTTTTTTTTATCAAAGTGCTTTCTGAAGCGACTGCCTTTACTGACAATCGCATTCCTAAACATTACAGGATTTTCATCAGAACCTATCTGTGCCATTAAATTACTTCCTATTAGTCAGGTAGAACGCCAAGATGCAAGAATTCAGCCAAGAAGGTAACTGTTGTTGCAGCCGTTGCAAGATCAGCTCCAATCGGAGTGAGTCGAGCATACAAAGTTCTAGCCGAAGCTGAATATAATGTAGCGGCGATAACAATTGCTTCTGAAGTTGCAGGACCACCTACGACACCTGCCGTAACACTAGTACTGACAAATGCATTAGCTCCATGACCATGTGAATCTTGAATAAGATACAAAGGTGCATTCGCTGTCCAAGTAACTGCTGAACCACCATCATCTAGAATAGCTTCAGTAGCAATAATTTGAGTACCGCCTGAAGAAGTCCCTAATGAAAAGTCTAAATCATTACCACTACTACCACCTGTAACAATGTTACCTGCTGGAATAGCAATAAGATTACGAAGAATCGTATCGGCTGGTTGTGTAAAATTCACATCAGTATTGGTATCATCCGTTACTGCAATAGTACCTGTCGTTACTGAAGTCCAAGAACTCACTACATTATCAGAAAGCGCACGGACATCCCCTGTTCTTGCTGAGTTTCTACCCGTATCTCTTATATCTATAACTGGGCTTGCCATATTTTTTTCCTTTAATTAATGATTAAAAAATAAAAGAAAAGGGAGCCATTTATGACTCCCGATTCTCTTAATTATTAGTCCACGCCGTAGAACGCAGATACTAATGCTTCAGATCGTAGTACTTTGGCTCCATATACATGAAGACCTCGTACAATATCACCGAAACTATCAGGATCTCGTAATACTTCAGAACTTGTAATTGTCTGAGCTGTCGCAGTTGAACTAATATGTCCAGCAATAACTTTACCAGCAGCATTAGATGTGCTTGCAATGTTATTAGTCTTGTACATATTAAAACCACGTAGCTTACCAGAACTAACTAGACCGTTTCTGATTGAACCTTGACCAGCGTTATAATCCACTGATAAAAGTTTTGATGCCGTACCAGAAAGAACCTCATAGAATTGAGGCGGGGCTACAAACCACCGTCCTTCTTCAGGGATATTTTGGTCATCTAATAGACGAGCCATATGTCCCAACACATCTATAGGGTCATGTTCCGACGTTCCAAAACCAATGTCAAGATTACCTGTACCATCAAACGTACCAGCCGCAAGATCAGTCGCGCTGTCCGATCCAAGAATATGGTTAGGACTAGATGCAGAGACACCACTAAACATGGTAGCAATTACACCTTCGTCAAATGCATCTCGCAATGCATACGCTGCTGCTGAAGAAGCAGTTTCACGCCAGTTCACATGGGACATATTGCTTTCAATGTCATCCACCTTGAACTTAAATGCGTTAGCTGTATCTACAACCAGCGTTATTTCTTGGTCGGTCAGTTTCGTTTGCGTTACATCTGCGCCACGTTCATACTGATAAACAGTAATCGTTGGTTCTTTTATAATTTTTACAGAATCTCCGAAGTTAGCAATTTCACCTGAATAATCAGTATTGGTGATAGCTTCTACTACAGAGGCTTTCCTGAAAAAGTTTAGAACCTTCTTAGAATAGACAGCAGGTAAGAAAAACGAATTATTCTGACCACTTACGGAGTTACCAAAGTTGGCATCTGTATCTGTACTTGGTTCAAAATATTGGTCACTTTGATTATATGCCATTTTTATTTACTCCAAATTAGACAAAATTATGACTTCATTACTCTGCCTTCGGTGATGGCTTGATTAATCTCATCTTCATAAGCATCAAACTCATCTAAAGACATCGCAGAAATCTCCCGTTCAGTCCAAATTTTAGGTCCTTGTGCAGCGTCTACCGTAGTAGTTTTAGTCGAAACTAAATCGGCTGCTGAACTCTTTTTAGACTGTTGTGATTTTTGTGATTGTCTACGAGGTTTAGAAACGCTTATACCACTTTCTAATTTGTAAAGATCTATTGCTTTAGATGCTAAAGTAGCATTATCAGGATTATTATAAACCCAATCTTGTATTTGATCTGGTTGCTCTTTTGCCCATGCATGAAAGTTTTCGTCTCCTCTAATGTCTTCAAAGTCTGGATGCCGATCCTTCAAAGAAGTCTCTGCTTCACGACGTACTATCTCTGATTCTCTTTCTTGAATCGCAGATAACTGACCTTGTAGTTCATTAACTTGACGTTCACTCTGTAGATGTGCAACAGTTTCAACTGTCTCATACAAATCAGGATACTCCTGTTTAAACTTTTCAAGATCTTCAACACTTCTAGGCGGCTCATATTGTGGTTGACCCGCTTGATTAGTAGCTATTAGTTCTTGTTCTCGTTGTTTAAACTGAGAAACCCTTTCATCGTAATGCTTTTTTAGATCATCATATCTTTTTTTATAATTAGTTCTTTTACGTTTCGGAGGGGATTCCTCTTCTACATCAGGGGCCTCTTCTGGGGTAGCCTGTTGTTCGTAAAAGAGCGAGTCTGCACTTTGCATCTGAGGTCTTTCTGACGTATGCCAGGACTTCTTTGCATTGTATGGATTCGCTTCTGGTTCTTCTAAATTCTCCTCTATTTCTGACATATCACTCTCCTTCACGGGGCTTGTCTCATGCAAGGTAGCCAAACTAATTAGTTCTTTGGCCTAGAACTAAAGTCGGGGCTTGCCTACTCCAAGGTAGCCGTTAATTAATAAAAATGATAGAGGGCCTTACGGGTAGCTCTATCCTTTGACACTCGGCATCTGATTAGCGGAAAGCATTTGTTTCTTGATTTCCTCATCCTCTTCTTCTAGTAGTTCCTCTTCGTCTGAGTCTACTATACCGCCAAATGCATACTTCATACGCTGAAGCCCACCGTCATAAGCACGTTCTGCTTCATCCATTAGGGATTGAAGGTTGTCTGCACCTATTTGTTCTGTAGCCTTCTGCGTCATTACAAACTCTCCATCTGACAATCGTGCAGGTATTGAGTCTGATACTCCAGTTCCAGGGCCTTCTACTTCGCCCTCTCCTGAAAACTCAGAAGCAGTATCTACAACCTTGTCAAAAATCTGACTTAGTTGCGGGTCTGCTTCTAAAGCATCCATTAAATAACTTTGTTCTTCACCGTCTAAAGCTTCTGAAAGAATAAAATCAACATAATTCTCTTCTACTTCCGCATCAGGAAGCTGTGTTTCTTCTGCGTTTGCCTGATCTTCGGGAGTATATGTATCTACAGGCATTGACTCCTCAAGACCTTCTTCTGGGAGTTCTTCCATTTCTGGAGGAACCATTAAATTACCTCTAGCCATCTCTTACTCTCCCTCCTATAACCTCTTGCCAAGTATGATCACTCTCTGTCCAAAGCTTCCTTAACCTCATCCTTCAACTGCTCTAGGCGTACCAGCGAACTCAGCCTCCCCTGGCTGCGGAACAGCTCCAGTTCCGATGTTGCCACCGCCAGTACCTGTTGCTCCAAGGTCTTCTGGTTGACCAGGTACTCCTTCAGGGCCTCCCATGCCTGGGGGTTGTTGACCAGCGGGACCAGCTTCTTCGCCAGGGACTTGTCCACCATTATTTTGCATTCCTATAATCTGTGCCATGATAGCTGCCTCTTCAGGATCATTTAGAAGTTCATCTGGATCGAGGTCTAAGCTATAGGCAAGCTCACTAATAAGCTTATTAATTTTAACAAAAGGAGCCACAGCAGGATTCTGTACAGTCTGTAAGAATGTAGTTAACCTCTGACTCCTCACTTCCTTCTGCATCAGGCTGTTTGTACCTGTTGCTTTTACTTCTAGATCACCTACTGCACCTAACTTACCTTCTAAGAACTGCATATTCCATTGGAAATACGCTTCCCCAAGAGGTTTAAGTAGGAAATCATCTAAATTCTTTATTACTGTTTTAATATTCAAAGAGGCTGCACCTAAAAGCATAGACATACCCGAAGCAGTTCGTGTCATACTCTGAACACCTGTTTGACCATGACTATAGCTAGGGATACCTGTCTGTTCGTCTGCTAACTGCCTAAACTTGTCAAACATCATCATATTTTCTTGCGATGTATTAGGAAACTTAACACCGTGTATTGCTTGACCAGGCATCCCTGCCTGTCGTCTAAAGACTTTACCAGGATATATCTCCATAGATTGACCACCTACTAGGGCTGATTCATCTACATCGAAGACTAAAGAGCCTGATAAGGCTAGATTATCAATAGCCATCCTTGCATGACCATTCATAATCTTTTGAGAGTCGTCCATGTTCTCTGCTACACCTATTCCGAAGAAGCTATAGGGATTCTTTTCATATGCAAAAGAGTGATAGGGTATTCTGTGTGGTGTAAAAGGATTCACTACAGTACGCAGTAGCTGTCCATTACATATCCACGCATTAATTTGTACTTCGTCTAAATCATCTACACTATCAGCTATTTCCATACCTACTTCTCTAGCGTACTCAGCATCCATAATGCCCCAGTACTCTAGAACTTCAAATTGTCCAGGCCCGTAGTCTTCGGGTCTACTGTCATCTCTGAGTTCATGTTCGTAGTCTTTCTGCACATAGTTTGGCCCCATTGATAAACAGGAACGTATGGCATCCTTGTCGAAATAAGGCATTCTTGATAAGGCACGTAATTGGGAACGGTTGAGCTTATGTCTGTGGAATACATATTCACACTCGGTAATGTTTGTAGCGTTAGGATCTGGGAAAAAATCCCAAATACTGACAAACTCAATACGAGGGACACGAACATCCACGGGGTTGTAGGTTCTTTCACCTTCTTCATTTTCCTCCCATCTATTCAATGTTTTATTAAAGTTGAACGGCCCTTTTACAATCCCTGTACCAAATAAAGCTGCCTCAAATAATGAGTTCCGTATTTCAGAAGAACCACTTGATTCTTCAATCTGATCATGTATGAGTTTTTCCATCCTTCTTGCTGCTTTTTGTGCTGGATTTAGCTCTAGTGCTTCTGGCGAAGGTAGTAGACCTTCTTGTAGTAGCCCTGCTTCTTCAGCTTCTTTTTCTATAAACTTCTCTTCAAACTTCCCTGTATTGAAAGTAGCTCCTGCTTTTAATACTTTACCGTCACCTTCGTAACCTACATCAAAAGGATTCTCTGTTTCAGCTTCTCCTTCTGTAGGCTCTTGAGGAGTAGTTTCAATACCTGGAACAGGATTATTAATATCCAGATGTGCATGTTCTGATACACCTTCTGGAACTTTAGTTTCACTAATCCCTATAGGAAACTTACCAGATCCAAAGATTACATCTACTAATTGTCCAAAGGCTGCTAGTACTTTAGTCTTAGTGACTTTAACAAAGACTTTAGATTTCTCTGACTCCCTAAATCGTACATTCTTAGGATATAAACCACGATAGTTATGATACGCAGTAATCCATCTACTCTCATCCATAGCTCGTGCTTCTTCAGAAGAACTAAAACGATCTTGTAGTAGTGCAACGAATTTATGCTGAAGCGTTTCTTCCAGTGTTAAAGTTTTACCTTCTTCGCCTTCCACTTCTTCAAAGTACATACTGTCTGCTGTAAAATCATTTTCTGCCATTAGTAGCCAAACTCCTTATCAGCAGGTGTGTAAGCTTGTTCCATTCGTAAGTTCCTTAATTGCGCTATTGGATCATTGATACGCGGTCTAGACATGATCAAATACCGTAACGCATCATAGGCATGATCAGGCGCATGTGTATCCACATCCTCTGGATTGTTCTTATCAAGAGGAATACCTTGGAGTTCGCGTATCAGATTAGGGCAAGTGTTAAATATTTGTAATCGTGGCCTTCCGCTTTGCTGAACTTTCAGGTATTCATGCATCTGAATCTTACCTTGAATTCTATTTTTATCAGCCCTCCGTAGTTTATGTCCTGCTCTTTGAAGAGCTTCTCCTACGGTAGGCCCTGTTGTACCTGTTCTAGCCCAAGCTGCTGTATCAAGAACACCTTGGACACTTAAAGGGTCATCTAATTCCATTTGGGTGATCATCTCTCCAAGATCAACCCCTGTTAATCCTTTTCTGTATAGTTCTCTATAAATAATTAGCGTACCATCTGAAGGATCTACAGTAGCCCATATACAGGCACTCTCTGAAGCATAACCATAGTCAATCCCCTTCACCCTTTCCCATCCTATCGGAATGTGAAATGGAATAATAACATGGGATTCTATATCAAACTCTGTAAATGCAGCTCCTTCAGCAACATCCCAATTCCCTTCTAATAACTGCCTTCTTTGTATGTCAGGCAATGCTTTAAGCATTTGCTCATATCTACCATCTGTTGCTAGATAAGGGTTATCATCTAGTCGGGCTGGTATAAACTTTCGTGTTAAACCATCACTTCCATCAAAAGCTTCGTTAGGTGGTGAAGGATCTACATATCGCTTCTTTACCCAACTAGAACCAACACCTCCTGGGTTAGCCGTACACCGTAAATAAGGTGTAATCTCGGGATCAGTAGTACGCAATCGTGATGCTAAGTAGTTCCAACCAAACTCTGTAGGTAAATGAGTAATCTCATCAAACCCTATCCAAGAGTATGCTTGACCTTGATAGCGGTATACATCTGCATCACGCTCAAGGAACCCAAACTCTATCTTAGCACCGCTAGGGAAGTTCCAGAGTTTTTCAACCTCTCTGAACTTACACCCTGGAAACGCTCTAGGATAAAGCTCACGGGATTTATCAATCAATTCCCGAAGCTCTGGCATAGAACGTCTTAATATTAAAGCTCTATGTGCTGATCTACTACAATAACGTAGTGGATCTACTAACATTGCATAGCTTTTACCACCACCTGCCGCACCTCCGTAGAGAACATCTATCTCTGGAGCTGCTAAAAAGCTTGTTTGAGGGCCGTCATTAGGTTGGAATATAACCTTTGTATCTTTTACTACCTTCTCTGTAGCTTTAGGTAATACTTTTAAGTCTTCTTTGGTTATTAATTTCCCTTTAACAGTCTCTCTTTCTGGAGATTCATCTAGCTTTATTTGAATCTCTTTCTGATTTCTTACTACTTTTCTTGCCCTCTTTACTTTCTTTTCTAAACTATCCAGACGCTTCTGCTTAGTTCTTAAAGATCTTCTTGCGGCTATCTTAGCCTTAGTCTCTGAGTGATGATTATATCCTCTAGAGGGCTTACCTTTTGGACGACCTGCTTTCTTCTTAGGCGTACCATCCTTCTTTAAGACAAAGTTACCTTCCTCGTCTTGCTGATAGGATTCTGGATTTATGTCCCAATCGCTCTTCTGATTCAGGTCTTCCATATTTCTTTGCTATATTTTTCCTTAATCCTCTTTCTGAGATAGATTTACCTGTCTTATAGTGTAACCACTCAGAACCTTCTCTAGAATTAATAAAACCAGCCACTACGGATTCCTCTACATCTTTAAGGATTTCTAAATCCTCTGAAATAGGTAGTAAGTAGCTGCTGTTTAATGGGTCTTCTTTGTATCCAAAAGGAGTAAGTCTATTCCTCTTCTTCTTCTTCATATGCATAGTCCTCTAGACTATCTTGCTCCTCATAGACTTCTTTCTCAGTCACCTCTTTAGAGGGTAGTATGAATATACCACCTGATACTTGTTGGTTTACATCTAGCTTTTCTGTCTTTCCTAGACCTATTCGGTCTAAAATAGTCTGTGCTGCCTGTAAACGTACATTGGCTTGTGGTATAGGATCATCTGAGTCCATGATTTGAGTAAGCTTCATGGCTGCTTTAGGTGCAGTTTGAGCAAGAATATGAGAGGCCAAGTCTATAATTTCATTTTTAAGTGTTTTTGTAAGGTGAGTATAGCTGCCTTCGGCATATCCTGCAAGCTCCGCTGCTCTTTTTGGATCACCTCCTGTGAGTATTAAGCTGTCCAAAAACTTTTTCTGCCTATCAGTGAGCACACGCTCTTCTGAGGGCTTAGATAACTTAGATATATATGTACCTGTACTATTCATAACCAACTATTATAGGGCTGGATTAAGGTTTTGTCAAGTACTTTATGAAGTTTTTTTATACTTTTTATAGAAAAAGACTTGACAAATCGCCATTTCAACCCTATACTAGATGAACAGGCCCCCTAGAGGGGGGCTTATAGTACTATTAGTAGTACTATTAGTATCTTTAAAGTGCGCCAACCAGCCCTTCCCCTTAGTCCTTATAAGACTATTCCCCACTCCTCGTTCCTTTTCCTACCTTTTCTTTACAGATCTCCACTGGTTCCGAAGGCTAAATAGGCTAAAATGTACGTGATTTAGTTATAGGGGGCGGGTAGGG
>VTLG01016734.1_pt1 | contig 18849 bp, 34 predicted proteins | sample 4694571 | NCBI WGS metagenome assembly VTLG01 (sample SAMN12604809, study PRJNA352737) | marine metagenome | biome: ENVO:00000447; feature: ENVO:00000209|ENVO:00000569|ENVO:01000036; material: ENVO:00002151; isolation source: viral sequences binned using virsorter ...
GGGAAGCGTATCGCGGAGAGACAGTTGAAAGCTGAAAGTAGAGTGCAGTATAAATGCATTAAATCTAAAGCTAACACCGAGATATATATGGGTGAGAAAAAAATTCTTTCATTAATCCTTGAATAAAAAATCATACGCATTTTTCCTTAAAAAGAATAGACCAAGAAATAGGGTGGCTCAACAATTAAGTGATGGACGTTACCAACCCCGTGTGGTAAAGAATAAAAAGGTATATAATAGAAAAAATAAATATGACGAAGATCAGGGATATAACGAGTGAAGTCATAGTACCAAGGCCAGTTAAAAAGACTCAAAACGATGAATCTTTTTTTATTGGACAAGTACCAATGGACACGCCACCAGAAACTACAGACATAGAAGTATCTGGAAAGCAACCCATTAAACAACCTCACTTGGATTATTCGGAATCAACGGACATAGATACAAGATGGAAATCTATTAAGGATATATATTAATGATTACAAAATTTTTAAATTGGATAAAAGGTTTATTCACGCCAACAAAAATAGAAAAAGATCCACACTTAGAACTATACGAAGATACTCCGGAGCCAGAAATTCCAGTATATGTTCCGTTTGTTTGCTCAACTCACGCGCGATTTAAAAAATCATGCGCAGACTGTCAAAAACAAGCTCAAGAACATGGCCGATAAAAAATTAAAACTACTTCAAGAAGGTACTAAAATAGAAGCTGAAATAGTAAATGGAGATTGTCCTAATTGTAAGTCTCATACAGTTCTTGTATCAATATATGAATGTATTTTTAGATGTATGACTTGTGGTTTTGATCTTGAACAAAAAGTTAATGGAAAAATAAGTTATATTCCTCATGGTGCAAGCAAGGGTGATATTAAATTAGAGTCTCCACATGGCCAGGATTAAATTTACTAGCTTTACACCGCGAGATAAGCCACCAAAGCGTCCTAGAGTTCACAAAAAACGAAAAAATAAAGCAGAAAAAAGAAGTTTTAAACCATACAACCGTCAGGGGAGATAACTTCCTGCCTTTAAAGAAATAAAGGCAGAAAGAAAAAGGTGTGTGGTGTGACATTTATATCACACTCTATATTAAGTCAAGCTTCCTTTTTTCTCAGGAGGATAATCCTTTTCCGGCATACAGAAAAATTTTATAATAGTTCCATATTCATTAATATCTTTTGGACCAATTTCTTTTGCTTTATCTAGAGCTTCATTGTAGCCGGCAATCATACATTCATAGTGAGTATTGTATCTCTCAGCCATAGGGAATGGCTCCAGACAAGTGTTGTATACACTGGTACAAATAATCATTGTTAAAATAAATTTCATAATCCCCTTGACATCTTTTAGAAGTTGTATATTATCCTATACTATATAACAAAAAGGAAATATGACAGACACAACTAAATTTAAAAACATTTGCGTTAATAAACCAACTTATAATAACGTAATTGTATTGAGTAAAGAAATATTTGAGGTGCCTTTGTCTTTGTCAAAGACTCTTGAATACATAGTAGAGAAAGAAATGAAAAGATTAAAAAAAGGTAAACCAAATGGAAACACCAAAGACTAAAATTTGTCCCAAGTGTAAAGGTAATGGGTATTTAAAAGCATTGATCGAAGAAGGACGTGAAGAAATTGTCCTTCAATGTTCTTTGTGTGAATCAGAAGGGGAAGTAAGTGAAACTAATAATCACTTGTATATTACTGCTGATGGTATGCACAAGTTGCAGTAAAGACTTTGACCTTAACCCTTGGACAACTGTTTTAAAAAAAACACTTAATGGTAAAGAAAGTAGTAATAAAAAGTAGTAACATAACTCCTAAACAATGGTCTGTACTATTGTTAGAGTTAAACTTAATAAAACAAGCATGGCGCCCATATGCTAAACTAGAACTTGAAGCGCCAGGTTTGAAAAAAATAATATCCTGGGGGACAAGAAAACATGATGACAAAGAAGATAAATGAAATGGCCCAGCTTTGGGAAAAAACTAAAGATCCTAAATACAAAGATCTCTGGTATAAATACATAAAGGAGTTTGCAGATGGAATTAATAATTCTAACGGACGGGTTATACCATTTAGTCCCCGTAACAAAAGAAATGTTAAAGGGATTAAGTTTGATAAAACAAGTTGGTATAACTTGCTTTGATATGTGTGATATTTTGAGATTAAAACTAACTACCTATTACGGGGAGCCGATAAATGCTCACGTGATGAATGATGGTAGTGGTGATTTTTTTGGATGTATATGCAGATAGATTTGAAAAGGACCGGCGTCCAAATAATGCCTCGCGCTATTCCCTGTACGTCAAGCTGTGACCCTGAAAAGGGTAGCCTCGGAGCCTTTGCTCTCCTAGTAGTAAGTGCACTGAACCTAGGAGGGTTAGTATGATTTGGAGTGTACTAATTGTAATAGGTATTTATGTGGTGATTGTAGGAATGCTAATAATGTGGAACAATGAAACTCGTTAAACATCCAGATACATTTTTAAGAGGACCAACAGAAGAAATAAGTTTTCCTCTGACTGAAGAAAATAAAATTATTATTAAAAATATGATTAATTTAATGTATCAAGAAAGAGGTATTGGTTTAGCTGCTAATCAAGCAGGATATAATCGAAAGATATTCGTAATGGATGTAAGTAATGAAAAGGATAGTCCACAAGTGTTTATTAATCCTGTCATTACTGCTAAAAATAATATTAAAATGGGAGATATGGAAGGTTGTTTATCTTGTCCTGGTATAACGGTTAAAATTCCTAGATCTTTATCTGTTAATTTAAAATGGATATGTGAGCATGGTAAGGAGCAACATAAAACATTCTATCATTTGCCAGGAAGAGTAGTGCAACATGAGATGGATCACCTCAATGGAAAGTTAATTATAGATGAAGTATAAATTTACAATAACCGAAGATGGAAAAGAAAAAGAAGAAAAGGAAGGAATGTCTTTTAAAAAAATTTTAAAATCTTTAGTAACCCCTAACCCTAAGTGGAGTGGTTCTATTGAATATAGAAATAAAAAAAGTAGAGAGATGTTTCATAAAATATTAAATGGTAAGAAAGTATAAATATTCCAAAGCTGATCATGCATATATTAATTCTGAAAAAGGATTTGTGAACGCTGTAATTGGTAGAATTTATAGACCTTCTGCTTTAAAAAAGAGAAAAGGGAGAAAGGTAACCTGGGCTCCAGCTATTACCCGCGAGGAGATGTGGGCTGAATTGTTTTTACATGTTCAAGAAATGAAGGACCAGTACCCAGAGACAAATGGTAGAATTTGTGAATATTGTAAGAAGCCGTGGACTTACAGCAGGCGACCAGGAACTAGGGGCTTAGGAATACAACCTAGAGGACCTAATACTCCTACAAATTTTTCTATTGATAGATTAGATACAACTAAAACTTACGAACGAGGTAACTTAGTTTTTTGTTGTTCTGGTTGTAATAATAGAAAGAATCAAGTGAGACTTGAGGATATAATAAATATTATAAGAGTATGGACAAAAAGACAGCTAGATGAAACAGAAAAAATTGATTGAACTACCTAAGTTGAAACAAGACATAATTAAATCTTTATATACTAAATATAATAAATTTAATGATTTAGTAGATACAATTTTAGATAGAAAAAGAAAGGAGCAGAATGACAAAGGAAAAGACAAAAGACAAGGGTAGAAAATGGGATGGGAGATCACGGATTCCTACTAAAAAATACAAAGAAAATTATGACCGGATTTTTAAAAAGAAGAAAAAAATAAATGGCTATTATTATGATTATGATGGAAAAGAGACAATTCTCTATGAGGATGAAAGGTAGTTTAGAATGACTCTAAAGTGGAATAAACTGTATCATTACCCAGCGTCAACGCGTACTACAACTGATGGTTTAAGAACTTATGATATTGGTAAACAAAAGTTACCTAGTGTTACAAGTATCCTAGGAAATACTAAGTCAAAAGAGGCTGAAGAATCTTTAGCCCGGTGGCAGGCGAAAGTAGGCGAGAATGAGGCAACTAGGATCAAGGAACTAGCGGCTTCGCGCGGGACCAACATGCACAAGCACTTGGAAAAATATATTTTAGGGGAAGGTCATTTAGATTTAACGCCCGAAGGCAAAATTGCAAACGACATGGCGACCACGATAATTGATAAAGGATTCAATGATTTACAAGAAATTTGGGGATCAGAAGTTACTTTACATTATCCAGATTTGTACGCCGGAGCTACAGACTTAGTTGGAGTATACGACTATGAAGATAGTATAATAGATTTTAAACAATCCAATAAACCAAAGCGTAAAGAATGGATAGATGATTACTTTATGCAACTAGGAGCCTATGCTATGGCCCATAACCATATCTATAGGACAGAGATAACTCAAGGTGTTATACTGATGTGCACCCCAGACTGTTACTTTCAAAAGTTTCAAATAAAAGGTCGTGAGTTTATTAAATATCAACATCGGTTTTTAGAAAGGGTCAATAAGTATTATGAACAAATATCTAATACAGAAAGCAATTAAGAGAGAAATTTCTCAGATGTGGGAAGTAGAAAAAAATCTTAATAAACTTTTAAGTGTTGAAACAGAAGGTGTTCCTGAAGAAAGGTTGGATGGACTATTTACTAGAATCAGTCAACATTTGAACACAATTGCTTCAGCTCAAGATAGAATTATCCTCATTCAAGCAATGGCTGAAGAGTGTGGCATAAATGTCACAGATGAAAATCAAGGAAAATAGCGGTTCATCACCTCCCTATAGGTTTTCTGAGAATACAAAATTACAAAATCAGCACTTTAAAAATAGAGGTGATCAGGTGTTGAGGTGATCAGCAAGGAATACCAATGGTTTTAGAGAGTATAGGGGTCGCGCGGTACTTTTGGGTACCTAAATCTAGAAAAAATTCTAGAAAATGTTATAGGGTTAAGATATGATAGGCCGAAATAAATATTGGACAGGACCATCTCCGTGGATGGAAGAGTTTAATAAGAAGCATAACCCCGAGATTTACCATGGCAAGAAAAAAACCAAGAAGAAGAAAACAAGTCGTCCCAAGTCAACCGAACGATATCCCGTATTCAAAGTACAGGATTGAGTGGGTGGATGCGTTCAGTGATTCAGGCTGGGCCGATGATAGAGAGTTTACTAAAATGAAATTAGCTAAACCTATTAATGAAGGTTGGGTGTTTTCAAAAGATGATGACTCAATTAAAATTTTTGCTTCTTATGATTTAGATCCTGCTACAAAAGAAATTACTTTTGGAGATCGTACTATGATTCCTAGATCGTGGGTTACTAAAATGGTTAAATTAAGTTAACGGAAGCTTTGGTTTTACGTCTTCAGGCTTTACCCCTTTTGGTGGGTCCTTCTTTACTAACATTACAGCGTTGTCATCAGTTATTTGGTCAATACGCTTATCTAATTCCTGTTCTGATAAGTCTTCTAATTTCCCGGTTCTAACTATTTTTTGTTCTACATATAATCCACCAACATGTCCTCTTGCTTTCTCAGCAATGGTAGCTGCAGAAAAAGATTTTGCTTTGATGGCTTCATCTCTAATTCTACCTAGTTCAGTTAGGTGACCTCCATAAGATACACCATATTTTTTATTACGTTCTTCCCTTAGTAGTCCAATGTATTTATGTACTTCAGGAGATAGTTTAGGGTGTTGTAGTTCATATGCCTCTTGTCGTGCTCTATTCTTACTGTATCCAGCTTCAATGGCACATTCATAAGCATACTTACGTCCTTCAAAAAATACCAATAGTTCGGCAAACTTTGCCTGCATAGGTGTAAGTCGTGGTGCGGGTCCTCGTTTTTTCTTCACAATTTCCGTCATAGTTGACAATATAAATAGATTATCTTATAAAGTCAAATATGAAAGATAAGCGCACATATACTAATATAAAGGAATACAACGAAGAAATGACATATGAAAATGAAGTGAAAATATCACATGATGATAGAGGATCAGGTGATTTAACTTTTCAAATAGAACAATTAACTAAACAGAAAGAATTTTTACAAGATAAATGCCGACAGGCGGGTGAGACGATTGATGGACTCAGGAAAGAATTAGATAGATTGTCGGAAGAAAACGGTAACTTAATGACATTGTTGGGAGATAAAAATGTTAAAGGGTAGAGATCTTATTATGATCTTCGAGAGATTCGTAGGTCCTAAACAGAAAGCAAGTGTTACTCAAGATGCTCGAGTTCAAGTTCGTACGCCGGATGGGCGACATTATGACATCAAAGGTGTAGATTTAGTTGAAAATAAATTAATTGGTGCTAGAGAGACTCACAGGATTGTAATCTCTACGCACGAAGAAGTCGCTAAAATGGGTAAACCTAAGCTCATTGTGTAAACATTTGTAACCTCGGTTTTTTAATGCGTCCAGAAACAAAATTATGGCATGATTTTAAAAAACATACACCGCAAATTAGTTGGACTAGACTTGAAAATTCTTCTGTATTGGGCACTCCCGATCTATTGGGTTATAATACTTTTGGCACCTTTTTTACAGTAGAGCTAAAGGTTATTTCGGGTTACAAATTACGCCTCTCCCCACATCAAATTGCGTTTCATGTGAAACATCCACAGCACACATTTATACTTGCCTGGAAGGCCTCTCGAAGAGAGTACAAAATGTTTCCAGGCTCTAGTATCTTGACACTAGTAAAAGATGGATTTAAGTCACCTGCTGCTTGTGACTATGGGCTTGTAGCTTGCGGGTTATATCTTCAGAATCTTCAGTAGCTTGTGGCTTGCAGCTTGTAGCTGTAGTAGCTTGTGGCTTGTGGCTTGTAACTTTAGTAGCTTGTAGCTTACGTAGTTTCCGGAGCTCCGCATAATACTTAGGATGTCTCCAGACGTGAGTCACTTTTTAATTTTCAGGAATCTTAATAATTTACACATCTTGCAATAACATAACCAGTTATATTCGTATTGCTTAATGTTTCGGATAAGCCACATTGTTCACCCCCTTGTCCCAGCATTGTCTACAGCTGCCGCATTCGTTCCCCTGATCCTGTGCCGGGCAGGTCTTGCCTGCCTGGACTACAGTCGACGTATGAGGCCAAAAGTTAACTGGCCTCTGGTCTATCATATGCGAGGACACACGAATGATTAAATTTTTTGGTACAACCTCAGGTTGTATGCCTTTTAATATTTTTACTTCTCGCGTTGGCATCCAGTGCTGCACGGCCGGCGTGGCTGTGCATACTTCGAATATATTGTTGAGATGATCAAGCCCCTGCAGGTCACCAGAGTCATGCCACCTAAACCATGGAACCTTCCTGCTGTACCAGGCCACCAGCGTGGTCATTGCTTCCACCCATTGTGGATGAGTTAAAGAATTCAATCTACGGGTGAGCGCGTCTTTTACATTTCTAAATCTATATCTACCCTTCATTGCATAACAGCCGGCGCAGACTGAGCCAGGCACCGCTTGCAGCTTCACACCTGTGATACATTTCCAGGCCGGCAGGTTGTAGGCGTAACCAGGCATCTTTGATGGAGCTGACAGGCCGCCGGTTATTTCTTTAGCTTCTTTTAATTTCATATTTCTGTATCCTATATAATCTTATAATACTAGTTTGTCAAGCTTGCAGCTTGTGGCTTCAGTAGCCTGTAGCTTGCGGCTTGTAACTTTAGAATCATTCTAAACTGGCCTATTTAACATACTCGCGCATGCTGTAGGCTAGGCCATCAATTTGTTCCCATAGCCATTCACTTGAGCTGCCCTGGTGAGGCTCCCATGCCCACTCTTCCAGATATTTATTTAATTTTTTATCAGTCCACTTGTCAAAGTCCTGAGGCAGGTGCTGCCCCAGGTAATGACCAGATGCCCATATCAAATCCTGTTTACGCTTTTTCTCTATGGATACCTGATTTTTTTTAGTTTGTTTTTTTTGCATTTCCACCTTGTATCATTACATTGTCACCATCGAACCCGGCACCCTTCAACATGTCTCCAATTTTAGAGATCATTTTGACTTCTGCATGTTTCTCGTGTTTGTCTTTGTATTTAATATATTCCTTGTTCATGATCACAGGCTCAAATTTAGAGTGGTACCAGATACCACCATCATAAGAGTTTTTTAATTTTTCTGTGGGAATATATTGAGATGATGATACATGCCATTGATCATTTTTAAAGATGTAAATATATTCAATATGACAGTCGCCTCTCATATTATACATATACATCCACTCATCTCTGTAGGTTTTGGCTAGATCTTCTTCTCTGTCCCAGTCTCTTCCATAAAAGCTACATTCATTTATGGTATCTCCCAGGTAGCTGGCATCTCCATAATTAAATAGTTCTTTTGCCAAATCATATTTATTATAATGATCAACCAGGCATTTACCAACACCATAGGGATATCCATCACTATGAACATATATTACTTTTACTTTTTTTGTCTTTGGGTCTTCTATTGCTATATTGCTTCGTGTACTCATTTTTCCTCTCTTTCTATTCCTATCTTATATTATATAGGATCAATTGTCAAGTATTATTTTTAAGCTTGCCGCTTGATGCTTTGACCAGTAACCGCCCACTACTAGCTAACGCGGGATTCTGTTACTGATCCCAGATCCACCAGGTGCATGTAAGACATTAAAGATCTGCCTAGTGGATCAGGGATCAGGAGATGAGTATGTAGGTACAAATTCATCTCAAGTCCTGATCCCAGACCCTACGTTGCAGTAGTTACTACAAGCTTAGCATACACAGCAGGGTCAGGGATCAGGGGGCATCTAAACAAGTAGCCCCCAGAATTCTATTTAAAATGGCATATCTTCAGTTATATTTACTTCTTTGCCATTCGTTTTGGTTTCAACTTCATTAGTTAAAATCAAAGCTGGGTTTTCTTGAGCTTGAGTAATAAAGAACATCACATTTTCATTCTCTTCTAAAAGACTTAAAGCTGACAAATATTGATTTGCCTCTTTAATTGTCTTTGCCCATTTGGACACAGAATAATCTTCAGAATATTCTGTTTTATATTTTCGTATTATTAAGTATATCATATATCCTCTTTCTGTCTAATTAACCCACATTATATCAGATTAACCCATAAATAGCAAGTACCAAATTGTCGCACCTACTTTAGAATTATTCTAAAAGAAAGTTATTGACAATTATATTAATATAGTATATTATCCTATATATGCAAATAAAAAAAGAAAGAGAGGACAAATGAGTAGAATAAGACTAAATCAAGAGTATCGGAACAAGATTGCAAATCGTATGAGAGTACATCTTGAACAAGAAGATACTATTGAAAAGCAAAATTATGACAAGTTAAAAGGTGAACAAATTGACTTGAATGATAATGCTTGGAAGATTGCAGAAAAAATAGTAAGGCGACATTATACAGATGATGATGTTGCAAAAGCACAATATCTGCAAGACAAGTTTGAAAATGTAGATACTATCGCAAAAGATAGTTGTTTCCATTTTCATTATCTTGGAACAAAAGAAGATAGAGATTATGACAATAATCCTATTACAAAAGAGGCAACAATAGAAAGTCATTTTGATTTTAGATTAAATGGTTCTATTGATGTTGATAACAATTCTTCTTATAGTCGTGATGATAGAGGTTATGGTTATGCGTTGTTTCGTGATGAACTAAAAGCCCAAGATGATTGCAACCCAGATATTTTGATTGAACAAGAGGGCAAAGATCACAACCCACATAAAACAAAATATGTTGACAACAATAATAAATATCTTGGTGATGATGACAAAGGTTATGGCAAAGAGTGGAATGAAAAATATCAATTAGATTTAATTGGTAGAAATTATTGTCGTGATAGGTCTATTGCGTGTACTGAGCAAGAGTATATGTTTTTAATAGATTGGAAAAAACAAAAATCACAATTTGTTATTGCACATCAAAAATGGATTAAATCTATTTTAGACCAGATGAAAGAAATTAAAGTTGGTTTAAAAGGTTATAAATATTTAGACGAGGCGATTGAACTTTCAACAGAACTTGGCTTGAATATTTCTGACGCAGAAATAATCAGAACTAATAGCACAGGCTTAACTATCTACAATCCTAAAAATCTAGCAGATAGAATAAAAGGAATGAAGAATAAGAGAGTTAAAACTAAAGCAGAAAAAATAGCAGAAAGACTATTATACGAGCAACAACAAAGTGTAAATTAACACTTGACATTAATGGGATTATATGTTATAATCCCATTAATAATTAAAAAAGAAAGAAAGAGAGGACACAATGGCAGACACAACACTATCAAAAATCCCAGAAAAATTTACTATTACATACTGGGCAAACAAACATAAGAAGTTTATCACTCGACAAGGACAATGGACTAAACCAGATGACATCTTTACTACTGGCAAGGCTTTTGTTTCTAACAATGGCAAAGTTTGTTTTATCTATTGGGACTTAGACGCGAATGGTTGGCGAATGGCAACAGAACTAATGACCATTAAGGCAGTAGTCTAATGTGGTTTGATCACATAATTAATTACAATATAGTGCTATACATAGGTATAGCACTAATTGTTGGTGGTTTTATTTTATTTTTAGTAGCAGCTCATTTTGAGAGAGAGGCAGAAATAAAACTTTTTAAACTAAAACAATTAGAGGAGGCTTTTTACAAAGCTAAAGAAAATGAGCGATTATAACTGGTGTCATAATCCCAGTTGCCATACAATCCAAACGCAATCAAGGATTCGAGGAACTGGCGACAATAAAGTTTTAAGAACTAGAAGAATTAAAACTTATGGCAACGATTGTATATGGACTTATTTTTGTAATCAATCTTGCTTAATGCAATTCTTAAATAATTTTGCGAGAGAAGTTGCTAACATTAGACCAGTACGAGAACCCAGTGAAAAACCGATAAAAGTTAGAACAGAAAAATATGAAAATTATAGATATAGGTGGAATGGTAACGAACATACAAGAGAGCCTTATCAAGCGACAAGGAAAATAATTGAAAATAGTTCTTGACAATGCTTGATCTTTCCTATATAATCCCAGATATGAAAGCGAGGAATATGAAAACAGATACAGACAATAGAACAGAAGAAAGAAGAAACAGATTCAATGGCGAATCTGTTATGCTAACTAAAGAAGAAGCAGACAAACATGACGCGTTGTTTATGCATGAACTAATGGCAACAATAGAAGATAAGACACTAGGCACAGGTGCGAGCAAGCACTGGCAAGAGATGAGAAATCATCTTGATTGGTTTATGAAGAATAATGCCAAAGCATACATGGTTCTATTAGATTAATTCAAACTATTACGAGGCGCTAACGCGCCTCGTATCTTTCTGCTAGTCGCTTAATACTTATATTATTTATTAATGGCTAGTAACTTGGTACCTTTATTATTATCATAGAGGTACCAACCTCGATCCTAAAAAAGACAATCTATATTAATGTAAAACCCCCTCTCTCAAAAGGGGTCCCACTGCTTTAGACTATGTCGCTTGATTTACATGGTCGTTGGTGGTAAAAACGTTTTGACACCCATAAGAGTACTTATGCCTGATATTAAAAAAATTTTAAAAGAATTAGATATAAACAACCTAGAACCTGAGACTCGAAAAGAATTAAAAAAATTAATACTTCAAAAAGACCTCAAACAAAAACATAGTAAAATTCAAAATGATTTTATGCATTTTGTAAAACATATGTGGCCTGAGTTTATTGAAGGAGACCATCATAAAATTATTGCAGAAAAATTTAATAATTTAAAAGCTAGAAAGATTAAGAGACTCATTGTGAATATGCCCCCAAGGCATACAAAATCTGAGTTTGCATCTTTTCTTCTTCCTGCGTGGATGATTGGTAACAACCCAAAATTAAAAATTATTCAAGCAACCCACACAGCTGAACTTGCTGTAAGGTTTGGTCGTAAGGCTAAACACTTGATGGATAGTGAAGAGTATAAAGAAGTTTTTCCAACTAGACTTATGGAAGACAGTAAAGCTGCTGGTCGCTGGGAAACAGCACAAGGCGGCGAGTACTTCGCTGTTGGTGTTGAAGGTGCTGTAACTGGAAGAGGTGCTGATTTGTTAATTATTGACGATCCACACTCGGAACAAGATGCTATGAACGATAAAGCATTACTTCGAGCTTATGAATGGTACACATCTGGACCAAGACAACGTCTTCAACCTAATGGTGTTATTGTTTTAGTAATGACTAGATGGAACACAAAAGATTTAACAGGACTTTTACAAGCTGCACAAAAAGAACCTAAAGCTGATCAATGGGAAGTTGTAGAATTTCCAGCTATCTTGCCATCAGGTAAACCTGTGTGGCCAGAGTATTGGGACATAGATCAATTACTATCTGTTAAAGCATCTGTTGCATTACCTAAATGGAATTCACAGTATATGCAGAACCCGACTTCTGAAGAAGGAGCTATATTAAAACGGGAGTGGTGGAAAAAATGGCCAGAAGATCAAGGCATTCCCCACTGTGATCACGTAATTCAAAGTTATGATACGGCTTATTTAAAAAAAGAAACGGCAGACTTTAGTGCCATTACAACTTGGGGTGTTTTTAGGCCCAGTGAAGATGGTCCGCAGCAATTGATTTTACTTGACGCCGTAAAAGATAGATACGAGTTCCCAGAATTAAGACGCGAGGCACTAAAATTATATAAATATTGGAAACCTGAGACTGTTTTAATAGAGGCAAAAGCCAGTGGTCTTCCTTTAACTTATGAATTAAGGAATATGGGTATTCCCGTTATCAATTTTACCCCGTCTAGAGGTAACGATAAACACGCTAGAGTTAACTCAGTGGCCCCTTTATTTCAGTCCGGCCAGGTTTGGGCCCCTACTCATCTTCAATTTGCTCAAGAAGTGGTAGAAGAGTGCGCAGCATTTCCTTTTGGAGACAATGATGACTTAGTGGATAGCACCACCCAAGCAGTTATGAGGTTTAGACAAGGAGGATTCTTAACCCATCCGGAAGATTATAAAGACAAACCCCGTCCACATGTGCTAAAAGAATACTACTGATGAAAACTTTAATTGACATATATAAAAATTTAGCAAAATTAGGAATTAAGCCTAAAGATATTATAGGTATTGGTGGAAATATTAAAAAATTTGGTAAATCTTTGTTTAATCATCCAATTGGGACAGACATGTTAAGATGGATTAGACAAAATGATAAGTTACCTAACAAAGTTATAGAGCAAATTAAAATTCATGCGCGAAGTTTAAAAAATGCTAATGATAAAGACCTTGTTATTTTTAATGAAAACATAAAAAGAATTATAACGGCTAAAAATCCCCCAAGTGCCGACATAGTCAAGTTGCCAGTTTCTAGAATCAAGCGACCAGAGACAAAAATTGATGAGTCAGATCTACCACCACCAGGAAGTAGAGGTGAACCAGACGATATTGCAGCACCGTTTCAAGACGCTGAAACAACAATTGCAAATATAACGAGTCAAATGTCTAAAATTAATAGGACTTCAAAAAACTTAGAGAAGGTAATCAAGGAATACGAAAATATTTATAAACCTAAAGGTGCAGAAGTCGATAAATGGATGAAAGCTATTGCTGATAAAGAAAAACAAATGAATTTTCAAACTTCTGACGTTAAAAATATTGATGTTGCTAAAATATTGTTCAATGAAACAAATGAATTTGCTGCCGCTAAGGGAGAAGCAAGACTTATTTTAAATAAAATGGAAAAAGACGGTTTAATTAGCGGAGTTATAGATAAATTAAACAAAGGAGCCGATCCTTTGTTAATGTTCCAAAATACTTTTGGAAATAAGGCTCTACTTAACCTTCCAAATCAAGGATCGGTGCAATCTGCAGAATATTATGCTAAATTTTTGAAAAATGCTAGAGATGCAAAAGGATTAAGAGTGGATGATCCAAATTTTAACAGAGAGACACTTGATTTAAGTAAATTAAATTTAGATGACATAGATATGGTACCTCCTTATGCACGAGGTGGTATTGCTGATCATTTTAGGAGCAGATAATGTACACCAATTGGTTACAAAGAAAATATAAACCAAATTTAAGAGAAAGGTTTGATTTAGCAGATGGTGGTCGTTTACCATTTAAAGAAAATCCTCAGAAAAATTTTTTTATGGGAGGAGAAGAGGCTTCTAAAAAAGGAGCAGAGATATCGGCAGCTAAAAGAAAGATAAATGTGACTGAAGTAAGTGATTCACTTGCTAAAAAAATTAAACAGACAAAAGTAAAAGGAATGGGTGTAGTTTTGGAAACTACTAGTGGAGGTGGTAAAGTAATTAGGGTTAGGATGACTAATCCAGCATTAGATGTTTTTAAAATAAATTCTTTGCCTGCAACAGAAGAAAATTTAAAAAAAATTCAAAATCATTTAGAAAATGTAAAAAATACTGATGTTTATAAAGATAATATTAAACCACCTAAAGGTGATAAAGAAAAATTAAAGTCTAAAAAAACTTCTTACTACGTAATGAAGGCAACAGATCCAGAATGGGTTTATAAAGAAATTCAGAAGCTTAAAACAAAAATATTATCAGGCGAAAGTTCTTCTCAAAAAGTTATTCACCATATGGCGGATAAAACAGAGCTTCAAACATTAAATAAGTTAGCTTTAATTGATAAAGACATTAATAACTTAGATTCGATGAAGAAAGCAGAAGATACTATTATTAGATTAAAGAAAATAAGAAATTGGGCTTTAGCAAGACCAAGTACAACTTTTAATAATAGAATTTTAGAAGCAATCAACGCAAGATTAAAAAGAATTGTAAAAAACGATTTGGTAAAAACAGAAGCTAAAGGATTAAAGTTTGTTGACATTGTAACGCGAGCGGAAGACGGAACTATTACTACTAAAAGTATTGGTGGAGATACATCGTTATCTATTGGTAAAAATACTAAATTAGGTGATATTGATTTTAAAGAATTAAAAAGAGGAAATTTAAATAGAACTCAAGTTATTAATTTAGCTATTAATGAATTAAAAGCTTTAGAAAAAAGTGAGATTTTAAAAATAGCTAAATCTGTAGATTGTCCTATTAAAAAAGCAGACGGCGGAAGAATTACTTATGCATCTAGTGTAGATATGATTGGATGTATTTCCAATAAACTTAATAAAAATCCAGAGACTTTTTTAAAAAGAGTTAAAAATTTACCTATGGCTTCACTTAAACTTATAGATCAAGCTTTAACTCCTTTATTAACTCCTGTTGCTACAGTGGTGTTACAGGGATCAAGTTTTGATGTAAAAAATCCAGCTAATTATTTATCCCCTATTTTTTGGGAAAGTGTAATTAAAAGATACGGAGCAACAACAACATTAAAAATGATTACACAGGTACCTGGTTGGAAAAATAAATTAAAAATTTTAGGTGATGTAGTTATTAGAGCAGGAATGCCTGTAGCAATGGTTAACACTTTGTCAAGAGCATCAGTGCCAGCTGCTGTCATTACAGGAGCGTATCAAATTTTTGATAAATCCCAGCCAAATCTTTTACGTGATGAAAAAGGAGATCCTTTAGTGGAGCCTGATAAGGCACCTTTCTTATTAAGCGAAATGATTAAGGCTCACGATAAAAAATTCTTACCAGCTGACGTATATGAAAAAGAACATGGAGATTCTGAGCCTGATCTTCCTGATGTGTTTAAAGAACGGATTAAATGAAAAACCCAACATTAGTTAAAAACATGAAGAATGTTAAATGGAAAGCAATTCCTCCTTTAAGAGGACCAGACCCGAAAGGGTTGATTAATAAGCCAAAACAAGATAAACCAGAAAGATTGGAGAAAACAAATGGCAGACATAGACAAATCCTTACCTAACGTAAGGCAGACTACTACAATTCCCGGACCACAACAAGAAGCAGAAATAGTTTCTCAAATGCAAGAAACTGTTCCTACTCACCAAGATACAGAAGTTACAGAAAACGAGGATGGAAGTGTAGACGTTAATTTTTCTCCTGGAGCAGTGGCTCCGGAGCAAGGATCAAATCATTACCAAAATTTAGCTGAACTTTTACCTGATTCAATTTTAGAACCTCTTGGATCTGAGTTGATGGGTAACTATACAGATTACAGAGAATCTAGAAGAGAATGGGAAAGATCGTATGCAAAAGGTTTAGATCTTTTAGGATTTCAGTTTGAACAAAGAACACAACCATTTCAAGGAGCTTCAGGTGCAACACACCCCGTTTTAGCTGAAGCTGTCACACAGTTTCAAGCGCAAGCTTATAAAGAATTACTTCCTGCGAATGGTCCAATTAGAACTCAAATTTTAGGAATGGCTACTCCTCAAAAACAGGACCAAGCGACAAGAGTAAAAGATTTTATGAACTACCAACTTATGGATGTCATGAAAGAGTATGAACCTGAATTTGATCAAATGTTATTCTATTTGCCATTAGCAGGTTCAACATTTAAAAAAGTTTATTACGACGATTTAATGGGACGAGCTGTATCAAAGTTTGTTCCGGCGGATGACTTAGTGGTTCCGTATTCTGCTACCTCATTAGAGGATGCGGAAGCCATATGTCATGTATTAAAAATTTCAGAGAATGATTTACGTAAACAACAGGTCGGAGGATTTTATAGAGATATAGAACTCTTTGCACCTTACGCAGAAGAATCTGAAGTTAAGAAAAAAGAACGAGAGCTAGAAGGTACTTCAGCAACGGGTTATCAAAAAGATAATAAGATATATACGTTAATTGAATGCCATGTCGATCTAGATCTTGAAGGGTTTGAAGACAGAGGCGAAGATGGAATGCCAACAGGAATTAAGCTTCCATACATTGTCACAATTGATAGTAGTTCAAGAAAAGTTTTATCAATTAGAAGAAACTTTAAAGTTGATGATCCCAAGAAATTAAAAACACAATACTTTGTGCATTTTAAGTTTTTGCCTGGTTTAGGTTTTTATGGATTTGGATTAATTCATATGATTGGCGGTTTAACAAGAGCAGCCACAAGTGCTCTTCGTCAACTTTTAGATGCAGGTACCCTCTCCAATTTGCCTGCAGGATTTAAGCAGAGAGGAATTCGTGTAAACAACGATGCCCAATCTCTCCAACCTGGTGAATTTCGAGATGTCGATGCACCAGGTGGAAACCTTAAAGATGCTTTTATGACTTTGCCTTACAAAGAACCTTCACAAACATTATTATCATTGATGGGAATTTGTGTTACGGCTGGACAGCGATTCGCGTCAATTGCTGACATGCAGGTAGGTGACGGGAACCAACAGGCTGCTGTTGGAACTACTGTAGCTCTTTTAGAACGTGGTTCGAGAGTCATGTCAGCGATACATAAGAGACTGTATGCGTCTATGAAAATTGAGTTTGTTTTATTAGCAGATGTATTTTCAACGTATCTACCTCCAGTGTATCCGTATGATGTGGTGGGTGGGAATAATCAAATTAAACAACAAGATTTTGACGATAAAATAGATATACTTCCTGTAGCAGATCCAAATATATTTTCTTCTACTCAAAGAGTTTCTATTGCACAAACAGAATTACAATTAGCACAATCAAATCCCCAAATGCATAATATGTACGAAGCGTATAGGGATATGTATGAGGCAATAGGTGTTAAAAACATTGATCAAGTACTACCGCCTCCTGCACAGCCTCAACCAAAAAATCCAGCATTAGAACACATAGATGCTTTAGGTGGAAAACCTTTTCAAGCATTTACTGGACAAGACCATCAATCACACATTACAGCGCACTTAGCTTTTATGGGTACGAACATGGCAATGAATAATCCGGTGATTTTATCAGCTTTAGAAAAAAATATTTTTGAACACATGGCATTAATGGCCGATGAACAAGTTCAACTAGAGATGAGAGATAATATTATGCAAATACAACAGATTCAGCAAACAATTCAACAAAATCCACAAATGCAAGAGGATCCTCAAATTAAACAAGAGCTAGAAAGACTTCAATTAGAAGTAGAAGCTAGAAAAGCTGTTTTAATTGCAGAAATGATGGAAGAGTTTGTTAAAGAGCAACAAAAAGTAATGGGAGGTTTTGGTAATGACCCAATTGCTAAATTAAGAGCTAGAGAACTAGATCTTAAGGCTCAAGACAATAAGAGAAAAGAAAAAGAAGACGAAGCTCGAATTAATTTAGATAAAACTAAAATGTTAATGAATAGAGATCTTCAAGAAGAGAAAATGGATCAAAACGAAGAATTAGCTATGCTTAGAGCTGCAACATCTATTGAAAAACAAAAAATGTCAAATCGTGCAAAAGCAAAATCAGATGCAACGAAAAGATTTGATGTTACTAAACTCAAAGGTCCTAGAAGCTAATGCCTTTTCAATCTGAAAAGCAACGAAGATTTCTACACGCTAATCATCCACAAATAGCAAAGCGTTGGGAAAAAGAATATGCAGGGGGTGGAACTGCACATTTAAATTTTGAACTTAATCAACTGCCTGAATATTATTTGCAAGCTAAAAAAGGAGGCATTGCAAATCATTTTAGAAAAAAGTTTGAAGATGGAACAGAAGATCCTGAATATTTAGGATGGTTAAAAACATATGAAATAAATCCAGATGCAGCAGCCATGCATCCTAATCATGAACACTATTTACAGATATATAATGAAAGTATGATGCAACAAACATCTAGTAATGGAATTTTAGATACTGAAGAAAGTGAAATGGATGTCACAACCGCAGAAGCTCCAGATGAAAATACTGGAGGAGAAATGATCAATCTTTTTGCAGAAAATGTTGAAGATCAATCTAATGCTCCTACAACTTTATTTATGAACAGTGGGGGAATATCACAGCTAGTTAAATCTAGTGGCAATGGTAAACGACCTGGAT
>VTLG01008928.1_pt1 | contig 18842 bp, 29 predicted proteins | sample 4694571 | NCBI WGS metagenome assembly VTLG01 (sample SAMN12604809, study PRJNA352737) | marine metagenome | biome: ENVO:00000447; feature: ENVO:00000209|ENVO:00000569|ENVO:01000036; material: ENVO:00002151; isolation source: viral sequences binned using virsorter ...
AGAACAAAATGAGGCTGCCCATAAAGCAGCTTCACTTGTTCAAACTCTTGAAAAGCCAAAACCAAAATCCAAGCCCAAAAAGGTAAAACTCAATGGCGATAACTCTTGATGCTACTGTTGGCGGTGCTAACGCAAACACTTATATAGGTTTATCTGATGCAAACTCTTTTATTGAAGGGCTTGTTTTAAGTGATGATACCGCAGCATGGGATAACTCATCTACGGACAACAAAAATCGTGCGCTTTTTACAGCAGCCCAGAGAATCGACAGAGAGAAGTTTTTAGGAGCTAGGGTATCTGATACTCAAGCTTTGGAGTGGCCTAGATCAGGGGTAAGGAAACCTGACACATACACTAACTTGTATGGTTTAAGCTTTCCAAATAGATTAGTTGCTGACTATTACCTTGATACTGAAATCCCAGACAGGGTAAAACACGCACAGGTCATCTTGGCTGTATATCTAAACAATAATAGGAACGGGTTAGAACTAAGCGGCTTGGAGGACTTTGCTGCTGTAAGTATTGGAAATATAAACGTAACTCCTAGATTTTATGGGGCTACTGGTATTGATCGTATTCCACCGATAGTTGATCATTACTTGATGGGTATTAGAATAGGTGGAAGAGCAAACTTATCAATCAAGAGGTCTTAAAGTGAACTACGGCTACGAATACCCAGCAGGGTTAATTATTACAAATACTGCAACCCATACAGGCAGATTTGGAAAGGTGCATTGTTTAGCAGATGCTGAAGCAACTTTTGTGGCTGAAAACTTAACAGAAAATGGTTCTTCAACTATCAATGGCATCACAATGAAAGCATCAACAGAAGTTGAAGGAGTTATTACAAGTATCACTCTTGCAAGTGGTCAAGTTATAGCTTATTCATTATGAGTCTTGCTAATGCACTAAAAAAGGCTGCCAGTGCTTCATTGAAGAAGCTTGGTGGTGATGTGACTATCAGACAAGTTACAGCAGGGGCATACAATACCACTACTGGAGCTATTACAGAATCTACATCTGATACAACCATCAAAGGTGCTTTAAGTAATGTTTCAAGAAATCAAGTAAATGATTTGATTGAGTCACAGGATAAGTTGCTTACTATATCTGCTGGTGATCTTACATTTGTTCCTACAACAAAAGACAGAGTTGTTATAAGTAGTGTTGAATTTAAAATTATTCAAGTTGTTATAAATGAGCAAAATAATACTCCTATAAGTTTTGATCTTATCTTAAGGTAAACATGGCGAGACAAATAAAACTAACTGAGATTGATGATTTTTTTGAAGAATTAGTTGTTGACTTAGTAGCAGCTACAACTTTGGAGTGGACAAAAAGAGTAAAAAAAGCAACACCTGTTGATACAGGTAGGTTAAGAGCAGCTTGGCAGACAGATATAAAGCCACTTGAAGGCACAGTTACTAATAATGTTGTTTATGCAGAGCCTGTATGTTTTGGAACTAATTTGCCACCATCATGGGGAGGTAAGTATAGGACAAAACAAAAAACTGTAGCAGGTTTTCCAGCTTTAATAGGAAAAGAGCTTGAACAATATGTTATGAAACAGATTAGGAGGGGTATTTGATGGCTGCTATTGATCTAAACACTGTCAGATCCACAATAGAGGCTAGGTTAGCCACAGAGCTTGCATCAAGCCCAGCAATCCCTGTTGTATTCAACAACATGACCTTTGACTCAACTGCTGAAAATACTTTTGTTCAGTGCATTACAAGTTTTGGTGCTGGTGAGTATTTAACAATGGGAGGAACAACTGATTCAGATAATAATGTTGTTGGTTTAATTCTTTTAAATATTTTTACTGAGGAAGGTTTAGGGGCAGGCTCTAATTTTACAATTTGCAAAAGGCTCAGAGACTTATACAATAGAGTGACTGTATCTAATGTAATTTTTGATTCACCTGTAGGGCCTGAGATACTTGCATCAAGTCCAGAAGGTAAGTTTCAAACACAAATCAGAATTACTTTTAACATTTACGAGGATCTTTAATCATGCCAAAACTTGTCATAACTGAGGAAATGCTTGATGCTATCGAAGCTGTAAAAGGTGTAAGAGATTCTAGAATGTGGGATCCTAATTGCAAAAGATATATGGAGAATCAACAAAATCCTAAAAAAGATGTAAAAAAGTCTGAAAAGAGTTAATATATTTATAAATATTTCTTTTTTTTGTTATGGCTGCTGTAAAAGGTGATGTCGGTAAAATTATGTTCCATAATGCTGCTGGAACAGAAGCTGATATATCAGGTCTTAGAAACTGGTCTTTATCTATAACTAAAGACACTCAAGAAACAACAGTTCAAGGTGATACCTCGAAAAGTTTTGTTGGCGGTCTTATTTCTGGGGAAGGTTCAGCAGAACTGATCTATGACAATGCTGGTAACTCTGATTATCTTGCATTTGTTGAAGACGTACTTACAACAGGTGATGCTGGTGATGCGTTATTTGAGTTGTTCCCAGACAGTTCAGCAAGTTCCAAAAAATTTGGCTTTTCTGGAATAATTACAGGTGCTGAATATGGAGCAACTCTTGGTGAGATACAGCTTATTAACATTACATTCCAGACAACAGGTGCAATTACTTCAAATATATAGTAAATTTAGAATACTTCGCACTTAATTTATGCCAAACAAAAGAACTGTTGATTTGATTGCAGAGTCATTTAAAGATGAAATGACTTCAAGACGCAAATTTGATATCAAAGATTCAAAAGGAAATGTAACTGTAAGTTTATATTTTAAACCTATCACTAGGTTTGATCGAGTGAAGGCACAACAGCTTGCAGGGTCTGAAGAGGCACTTACTGTATCAACTCAATTACTTTGTCAAATGGCAGAGCTTGAAGATGGTACAAAGGCTTTCAGTATGGCTGATGCACCTAACTTGCAAAGAGAATTACCAGAAAAAATATTAAATGAGATTGAATTATTTTTGCATGATATAACTCTTGATATTGATACAGCAAAAAAAGAATAAAAGGGGATAGCTGGCTCAGATTTGAGTTATTCCTAGCAACAGAACTCGGTAAGACTTTAGAAGAACTCAGAAAATCAATGACTGAGTTAGAGCTTATATATTGGGCTGGTTACTATGAAATTAAACATGAAGAAGAAAAAAGAGAGATACAACGACAAAAGGCCAAATCAAGGTAATATATAATAAAGGTTTTTTTTATCTGTGGCAGAGGCAGTAGTAAGATTAAGAGTTGATGCCAGTGGTGCTACTAGAGCATTAAACGGAGTACAGGCTCAAACAAATAAATTACAATCTGCGTTTGGTGGCCTTAGAACTGCAATAGGTGGAATTGGTCTTACTCTTTTGGTTAAAAATGCTATAAAAACTTCAACAAATTTTGAAAAGTTAAATATTCGTTTAGGATTATTAACTAAAGCAACAGGAGATTTTGCAGAAGCACAAAAAATAGCAACTGATGGTCAGAAGTTATTTGGTCTTAGTGCCACTGAGGCTCTAGATGGTGTTACAAATATTACAGCAAGATTAAAACCTTTAGGAACAAGCTTAGAGGATATTAGAACCACTTTTATTGGTTTCAATACTGCGGCAAAATTAGGCGGTGCTAATGCTCAAGAGGCATCAAACGCATTTAGACAGTTAGCACAGGCTCTTGGATCAGGGAGGCTTGCTGGTGATGAATTTAGAAGCGTATCAGAACAAATACCTTTAGTTCTCAAGCCTTTAGCAGATGAACTAAATGTAAATACTGGCCAACTTAAAGAACTTGCTGCTGAAGGAAAACTAACCAGTGAAGTTGTTATAAGAGCTTTAAGTAAATTAGCAAAAGAAGGTGGTGAAGATTTAAAAGCAATTTTAGAAAACGATCCAACACAGGTATTTAAAAATTTAACAAATGAGACAGAAAATCTTTCTAGGGCTTTTGGTGATTTGCTCGAACCAGCAGTGCTAGCTGGAACAAAAGAACTCACAAAATTTATTGAGGCTGCAACAAAATTTGTTAATTCAGATGCTGGACAAGCTTCATTTGTCATAGCTGGAGTTGTTCTTGCTGTTAAAGGTCTTACAGTTGCAATACCAGCCGCTATTATTGCACTTACTGGACTTATCGCAAAACTGCAAATTGCTGCAACGGCTTCGGCTCTTACTGCCACAGGATTAAAAGGAACTTCTGCTGCCGCTTTTCTTGCTGCTGGTGGTATTACAAAAATGTCTATTGCTTTAGTAGCTCTTAAAACTGCTATTGCTGCTACTGGTATTGGTTTGCTTGTTATCGGAGTTGGTGCTTTAGCAACAAAGTTGATCGAAGCAACAAAAAATCAAAAAGAATTTAATAAAGCACTTGCAGAGGGAGATAAACAAGCACTTAAAAGTCAACTAAATAAATTATTTATTGAAAGGCAAAATTTACTAAAAAGATTAGCAGCAGCAAGAGCAACTAATAACAAAAGGGCTGAAGCATCACTTAAAAGACAACTTGTTGAATTAAATAATAATTATGATTTAGTTCAAAAAAGATTGCTTACTGAAATAGATAAAACAAATGAAATTGATAAGCAAAATAAAAAATTAGAAGAACAAGCAGAATTGCAGAGAAAAAATCAAGAAGAGGCTGAAAAACTAAAAGAAAAAATGACTGATGTAGGTGAAGAGATCGAAAGCAGTATAAAAGATAATTTAAAAGATGCAATCACTGGCGCACAAAGCTTCGGAGAGGCTATGAGAAATGTATTGAATCGTATTAGAGATAAAATTATAGAAGCACAAATAGAAAAGCTTTTAGGTGGCTTTGGTGAAGCTTTTGGTGCTGGTGCAAGCGGTGGACAAAGAAAAGGCATAGGGGGGTTTTTAGGTGGTCTTTTAGGTGGTTTGTTTGCTGATGGTGGTAGACCGCCAGTGGGTAAAGCCTCTATCGTTGGTGAACGTGGGCCAGAGTTATTTGTTCCAAAAGTTGCTGGCACAATTATTCCAAATAACAAACTTGGTGGTGGCACTACCAATAATTACGTTACAGTAAATGTAGAGGCTGGTGGAGCAACCGCTAGTGGCAACAATGTTGACCTTAATGCTTTAGGGCAAGTTATTGGACTTGTTGTTCAAGCACAACTTGTAAAAGAAAAACAAGCTGGCGGTATTTTAGCGAGGTAACATGGCAACTTTTCCAAACATATCTCCTGTTTATGGAACGAAAAAAGCAAGTGTTCCAAAAATAAGAACAACTGCTTTGGGTGATGGGTATGAGTTTAGGGCTTTATTTGGCCTTCCATTAACTCAAGATCCTAAAATATATGATTTAGTTTTTAACGTCACAGAAGAGGAATCAGACGTTATAGAAGCATTTTTAAGAAGTAGAGTCAACGATCAGGCTAGTTTTACATTCACACCACCAGCAGAAGGTTTTACAAAAACAGGTACTTATTCACAAAATGGGCATACAGTTACTATAACGATTACAAATCATGGTTTAGCTATTGGTGATGTGGTAACAATTGATTACACTACAGGCCCTGCAACAGATGGAGATTTTGCGATAGCAACTGCGGCAGATCAAAATACATTTACAGTAACAGCCGCCGATTCTGCAATAAGAAGCGGTAATGTTTCAGTTACTTTATCAGGGGCTGGTAAGTTTGTTTGTCAGGCATGGTCAAAAACAATACCATATAACAATAGAGCTATTTTAAGTTGCACTTTTAGGGAGGTTTTTGAACCGTAATGGGATTACCTATAGCAGAACTTCAAGCATTAACTAACAAGTCAATCATTGAGCTTTTCACTTTGACTTTAGATTCTGCATTACATGGAGCAACAACTGTTTCAAGATTTCATTCTGGTGTTGGATTAAATAGTAATGCTTCAATTATTTGGCAAGGAAACACTTATGACAAATATCCTTTGACTGCTACTGGCTTTGAATATTCTGGTCGTGGGAGATTACCTAAACCTGTTTTTACTGTCTCAAATATTTTAGGTAATATCACAAGTCTTATGGCATCTGTAAACGCTACAACCCCATTTAATGACTTACAAGGAGCAAAGGTAGTTAGGATCAGAACACTTGCACAGTTTTTGGATGCTGCAAACTTTCCGTCAAGCAAAAATCCATATGGCACACCAGATAGTACAGCAGAATTACCACAAGAAATATACTTTATAAATCGAAAAACACTTGAAAATAGAAATATTGTGCAATTTGAACTTGCATCCGCATTAGACTTGGAGGGTGTACGCGCACCAAAACGTCAAGTGACAAAAAAAGATTTCCCTGCTGTAGGTAGTTTTATAAACGCATGACTTGGAAAGAACAAGCTGAAAAACACGCTGAAGAATGTATGCCACAAGAATCATGTGGTTTGTTAGCAATAATTAAAGGAAAAAAAACTTATTGGCCTTGTAAAAATATTGCCGAGTCTAAATTTGAATATTTTATTATTGACCCTGACGATTGGGCAGAATGTGAAGATACAGGGGAAATTATTGGTATAGTACATTCACACCCACTTGAACCAGCAATACCATCTGACAATGACAAAGCAAGTTGTGAATATCTTGGTTTACCTTCTTATATATATAGTCCATTAACAAAAGATTGGATTTCATTTGAACCATCAGGATGGAAAGCACCTAGTTTAATTGGAAGGAATTTTGTTTTTGGTGTTCACGATTGTTGGTCATTAATTACAGATTGGTATGAAGAAAACAAAAATATAAAGATAAATTATACAAAATATACAAAAAGACCTCAAACACTCAAGCAATTTTTAAAAAATCCACTATTTGTCAAAATTTTACCAAAATTAGGATTTAAAGAATTAAAGAATAAAGAAGATATAGAAATCGGTGATGTTTTAATAATGGAATCTGTAAAGGATACTTTAGGTCATGCAGCTTTATATATAGGAGATCAGACAATTTTACATCATTCATGGGGAAAATTAAGTTGTAGAGAACAATATGATTTAAACTACCAACAAGCTACAAAAAAGGTCTATAGATATGCAGCTTAAAAAAATTAAAGTATATGGCAAGTTAAGAAAATTTTTAGGATCTTCTTATTTTGAAGCTGCTGTTTCAAGTCCAGCAGAAGCAGTAAGATTCTTACTTTGTAATTATCCAGAAGTAGAAGAACATATGTGCAAACAATATTACAAAATTAAAATGAATAATTTTGATGTGTCTTTAGATTTTTTATCAATGAGAGGAAAGGGAGATATACAAATTATTCCTGTTGCAACTGGATCTGGTTTTGTAGCTGCTGCTATAGGAGGTTTATTTAGTGCTGGGGCTGCTGTTGTTTCTACTGCCGCTACTGCTGTAACTGCTGTTGCTGGAACCGCTTTAAGCGTAGCTAATACTGTTGCTGGGGCTGCTGTAGGAACGGTTGCGACTGTTGCGAATACGGCTGCTGGTGCTGTTGTTGCTGGTGCTGGTGCTATTGCTGCGGAAGTTGGAACTACTGGTATTTTAGGAACAGTTGCAACAGTAGTCGCAACTAATGTTGTGGTGGATGGTATTACTTCTTTAATTGCACCTACACCAGAAATTCCAACTCAAACGGTTGAAGATCCAGTTCCACAAAATGATGTTGTAATACCAGATCAAAGGGCGCAAAATTCTTTTGGATTCTCCGCAATAACTAATATTTCTAGGGCTGGTGTTGCGGTTCCAATTATATATGGCGAAGTTTTTACTGGATCTGTTGTTATAAGTGCTGGTATTGATACTGTGCAAATAGAAGGTACTGCGGAATGAGTTTAATAGGTATTCCATCTGATCTTACAGATCCAAATATTCCGAGTAATGTACTTGCTTCAAAGCAATTTCAAACACTTATGGAGTTGTTAGGTGAAGGAGAAATTGAGGGTTTTCCAAGTGCAACAGGAAGCAAAGGTTCAACTGAATACAACACTTCAGCACTCAAAGATGTATTTTTGAACGGAACTCAAGTTTTACAACAATCGGCTGGAACAAGTCCTTCAGATGCAGATTTTAATTTTCAAAATGTTTCTTTTGAACCTAGATTTGGAACATCTAATCAAACAGCTATTCAAGCAATTACAGAACAAGAGACAGAATTTACTGTAAGTCAAACTGTAACAACTAGCTCACCTGTTTCTGTAAGTATTACAGACACTAACGTAGATGCAGTTAGAGTCACGATTGCATTTAATGAATTACAAGAATTTCTAGATAATGGAGATATTGATGGTGCTGAAGTTACTTTAAATATTCAAACTATAGAAAATGATGGAACAACTCAAACAGTTATTACTGATACTGTAAAAGGAAGGACTGCAAGTGCATATTTCAGAGATTATAAAGTTAACTTACCTACTGGCACAAGTTTTCCTGTTACAGTAAGAGTAAATAGAGTCACAGCAGATAGCACAGAAAATACACTAAGAAATAGTTTTGTTTTTACAAATTATACAGAAATAATAAATTCACAATCAACTTTTGCTAATTCTGCTTATGTTGCTTTAAGGTTTGATGCAAAAACCTTTCCAACAACGCCCAGACGGTCATTCCGCGTAAGAGGAACGAAAATAAAAATTCCGCATAATGGTACTGTCAGATCTGATGGTTCGATTAGTTATAGCGGTACTTTTAATGGAACATTTAAATCTGATAAAGAATATTCAAACGATCCTGCATGGATTTTATATGATCTTTTAAGTACTACAAAAGGCTTTGGAGATCAGATAGATACGTCAAATTTAGATGTTTTTAGTTTTTATAGTGCATCTGTTTATGCTTCGACTTTGGTTGACGATATGACAGGAACTGGAGATACTGAACCACGTTTTTCATGTAATGTTGTTATTCAGAATCAAAAACAAGCTTACAACTTAATAAATGAACTTTGTAGCTGTATGCGAGTTATGCCGTTTTATTCTGCTGGCACAATAGCTCTCGGACAAGACAGGCCGACAGATCCATCCTATTTATTTAGTTTATCAAATGTAACTGAAGCTGGTTTCAGTTATACAAACTCCGCATTAAGAACAAAACATACAGTAGTGAATGTTGCATATTTTGATATGGAGACAAGGACAATTGAATATGAAACTGTAGAAGATACTGCTTTACAAGCAAAGTTTGGAGTTGTAGTTAAAAATTTAAAAGGTATTGCTGTAACTTCAAGAGGTCAAGCTGCCAGATTAGGCAAATGGTTTTTATACACTCAGAACAATGAAGGAGAAGTTGTTAATTTTACTACTACACTTGAAGCTGGTGTTTTGGTGCGTCCATCACAAGTAATTCAAATTGCAGATCCATTAAGGGCTGGAGTTAGAAGAGGTGGTCGGATAAAAACTGGAGTATCAACTACACAAATTATCGTTGATGATGAAAATAATACAGATTTAGCAACAACAGATTCAGCTACATTATCAGTAATTTTGTCAGATGGAACATTAGAAACAAGATCAATAAGTTCTATTTCTGGAACTACAATTACTGTCTCATCTGCTTTTTCTTCAGTACCACAAACAAACTCGGTTTGGGTTATAGAAAATACAACGGTTCAGCTTCAAACTTTTAGGGTCATTGGTGTTACTGAAGTTGACGGCTTGGCATATCAAGTCACTGCTGTGGCATTTAATTCTTCAAAATATAATTTTGTTGAAGATGGTTCGACAGTAACAACAAGGACAATAACAACCTTAACGCAACTAAAACCAGCACCAAGTAATTTACAAGGTTCTGAACAAATCGTAGTAATTAATAATAGAGCAGTGTCAAAACTTTTTGTTCAATGGGAACCAGTGCAAGGTGTTACAGAATACATGGTTCAATATAGATTTAAAAATGAAAATTTAATTAGTGAACGAGTAACAAGACCAGATTTTACAATTTTTGAAACACAGTTAGGAACCTACGAAGTGAGGGTGTTTAGTTATAACGCACTAGGCAAACCAAGCACCAGACCGTCAACAACAACTTTTACAACTGTAGGTAAAACAGCTTTACCAGATGACCCCTCTGGATTAACTTTAGAACCTGTTTCAGATCAGTTTGTAAGACTACGTTTTAATCCTTCTACTTCTGTTGACGTGTTGCATGGTGGCACTGTTTCAGTTAGGCATACACCAATTATTGATCAAGCAGTTGCGACTTTTCAAAACTCTACAGAAATTATCCCTAAACTTGCTGGTAATATTACAGAAACACTTGTTCCTGCACTCACAGGAACTTACAGTATTAAATTTATTGATGATGGTGGACGCAGATCAAATATTGCAGCAAAAATCATAGTTACATCTCCTGACCCGCAACCAAATTTAGCAATATTTACAGAAAGAGAAGATACTGACTCACCACCTTTTCAAGGAAATAAAGTGAATACATTTTATGATGAAACTTTTGATGGTTTGCTGTTAGATGGCACTTTGTTATGGGATTCTATAACACAAAATATTGACGATTTATCAAATATTGACTTTGCTGGGCCAATCAATTCAAGTGGAACTTATGATTTTGCAAATAAAGTTGATTTAGGAGCAATATTTAATCTAACTCTCAAGAGGAGATTTGTAACCTCTGGACTTTTAGTAAATGATTTAATTGATTCAAGAACAGCAAATATTGATACATGGACTGAATTTGACGGAACACAAGCAGATGATGTAAACGCAAAACTTTTAGTAGCAACAACAAACCTTGATCCCGAAACAGCAGAAGCAGCTAATTACGGTCAAAGTGGTTTTAACATAAATATTCTAGAACCTTCACATGGATATTCAGTTGGAGAATTTGTAGATATAGTTTTTGGTGCTGACAGCGAAGGCAACAAAGCAGATGATGGAAATTATGAAATTGTATCAATTATAGATGCAAATAATTTTAGAGTCCTTTCCTCTACATCAAGAACTATAGGTGATGGTAAAAGTTGTACTATTGGGGCTAATTTTAGTCAATTTAATGATTTTGCAAATGGTGAATATACAGCAAGAGGGTTTAAATTTAGGTGTGTATTAGTATCAAATGACCCTGCACAAAATATTAATGTAACAGAACTTGGTTTTGAGGCAAGTTTAAAACAAAGAACAGAAACAAGTGTAGGAAACTCTGATGCAACAAATGGTCTTATTGCATCTGGAACCTCTGCAAAAACTGTTACTTTTCAACATCCATTTTTCACAGGCACTGGTTCATTAGGTGGAACAACTTCTGCATTTTTGCCAACAGTAGGAATTACACTTGAAGGTGCTGTCTCTGGCGATTATTTCAAAATTACTTCTATTACCAAAACTCAATTTGTTATTGAGGTAAGAGACTCAAGTAACAATTTCAAAAACTTAAATTTTAGATATACAGCAGTTGGGTTTGGTAAAGGAACTTAAATATAGTTATATTTAAGTTATCAACTATCATATACTTATACAAAAAGGATTAAGTAATGGCAACAGCAGATTATATTATCTCGAACCAATCGGGCGCCAGCTTTAGGACAGACTTAAATAATACCCTTGCTGCGATTGTAAGTAATAATTCAAGTTCATCACAGCCTAGCACTCGTTATGCGTATCAGTGGTGGGCTGATACTACAAACGGTATTTTAAAGATAAGAAACTCAGCTAATAACGCATGGATAAATTTATTTTCATTAGCTGGTGGTATAGATGTAGATGCTGCAAGTAATTTTGCAGCAGCAGTTACATTTACTGATAATGTAACTTTTGATGGTGCTACTGCTGGAAGAGATATAGTTTTCGATAGATCAGCTAATTCCCTTGATTTTGCTGATAATGCTAAAGCTAAATTTGGGGCTGGTGCTGGTGGTGTTGGGGATCTTGAAATATACCATACAGGCTCCAGTTCACTGATTGCTGATGAAGGTACAGGTGGCATAACAATTTCAACTGGTCTTTTAACTTTTATGAACCAAGCAAGAGATGAAACTTTGGCAACTTTTGCTGTTAATGGAGCCTGCACCTTATTTTTTGATAATGCTCAAAAATTTATCACGAAAAGTGACGGGGTAGACATTACTGGAGAAGTTCAATGTGATTCTTTAGATGTGGATGGTAATACTGTGATATCTGGATCGCTTAAAAGTGATAATTCTGGAGCTATGTTTATTGATCATGGTACAGTTGGTCAAGATATACGATTTAGAACTGGTGTCAGTAGTGCTTTAGATACAGATTCTGTAAAAATAACTGCTGCTGGTAATATTGCTTTTCAATCTGGAAGGGGAATTGACTTTAGTGCAACAGGAGATGCAGGCAATGGAGGAACTACTAATTCTGAAATATTTGATGATTATGAAGAAGGTGATTATGTTCCAAGTTTTACTGTTGGTTCTGGATCAGTTACATTAGCTTCTGATCATAATACCTTAAGTTATACAAAAATAGGAAGATTAGTATTCATTTATGGTCAATTAAAAGTAAGTTCTGTTAGCAGTCCATCAGGTATTTTTCGTGCCGTTTTACCTTTTGTTCAAGCAAATCAAACAGAGCAAGCAGAAAGAACTATGGGTACTATATTTGTAACTGGTGCAGCAGTTAATAATATGGGTGATTTTTCTACATTTCCAAATGGAGGTGTTGATAGTTTCATAGAAATCGTTTCTACAACTGGTACAGCAGTAACAAGAAATGGTGGTCAGAATATGCAGGCAGATACCCAAATAATTGTTCAAATGTCATATATTTCTAACTAGACCGAAGCTAAGTCTATAAACTAAGCCTAAACCTGTTTAAATCGGAGGATTTTCCCTAATGGCTTTAACTGAATCAGTTGAATATGACAAAATTGAGGTCGTCAATGAATATTGCTTTGTGCAAGTAAGAAAAGCACTTGTAATTAAAAAAGATGGAACAGAAGTTTCAAGAAAGTTTGAACGATATATGCTTATGACAGGCACATTGGATGAATCAGATAATTTTGTAGTGCATCCATTAGACAAAGAGCCAGATGGAGTCACAGCAATTCCTGACAAAGTGAAAGCAATATGTAATGCAGTATGGACAACTTCTGTTAAAGACGCATATAAAGCTTACCTTATAGCAAACAAATCTTCCTAAAAAATTATGAAAAATCAAAAACGAATTGATCAGCTTACTTTAGAAATGCAAGTTGCAATGGATGAACACAACAAAATTATTGACAAAATAAAAGAATTAGAGACTTCTAAAAATATGCTTAAAATGAAAGCTTTTTCTTGTGATGAAAGAATTAAAGAACTTAAATTACAAGACGACACAGAAAATAAAAATGCAAAGGTGATTAATTAACTTTTTCTTGCATTTGTCTTGTTAATATTCCACCCAAAATGTACAAAGGCCCAAGAGTGGGAATAATTAACAGCATTGATATAATTAAAGTGTGAGAAATCGCTTTTAGTATCGTCTGTTTAACCATGCTTGATCGTGTAATAAAAATTATTTCCATCTTGTCATTTTTGATGTCAGTTTCAATGGCAGCTTTTGGATTTGTAGCAATACGCTACATGCAAAGCCCAGAATTTGAGAGGACATTAAAAAACAAGATCATGGGAAGTCTGGAGGATAAATTACCAGATGTGATGGGAGATAAAATACCAAGTCTCACAGGGCCATCTATACAGCTACCAGAACCAAAAAAGGTGACACCACTTGGAAATTCCCAGAATTGAAATACCTCAGATAAATATAAAAGAAATTTTTATTCCTAGAACAAGAACATGGGAACAATATCCAACAACTTTAGACATTATTGACAAACCAAAGCTTGATTATCCTGTTGTAAGTTATCCAACATTCGAGGCTTTACAATATCTCCCTGACAAATTTATTCCAACAGATCCAATAAAACAGCCAGAACAATCACAACCAGAAATACCACAGCCGCCAGAATATAAACCTAAAGTCAAAAAAGATAAAGAGTTCTTCATAAAATGTCCGTCTGAGGATAACATTCCAGTAGGAAGCTACCCTAATGATTTGAAGCTTCAAGTCGTTATAGGTCATTCTGTAAAAAATGGTAAGTGTTATGAAATCTTCAGAGATTCAACCTTTGTTGAGAAATGGATACCTAGCACTCCTGTTCTTGTTAACACTTCAATTATTGCTGTTACTGCGGCTAGTTCACCTATCATAGCTAATTTACTTAAGAACCTTATCAAAACTTTAATAAAAAAGCTGACAAAGAAAAAAGACAAGGTAAAATAAAATTTAAGTAAAAGGATTTGACTCCTTGAGAGGTTTTAGACACTCTCTTAATGCTCACAGCTAACACTCAATAGGCAAGGTCGTTCTTATTTGAAATACCACCTTTTACTTATTTAATTCAATTGTGTGTGTATGAGGGATAACTTGGTTCATTTTAGGTTTACTTACTATATCTGCACAAAGCCCATAATATTCACTATCTTTTGAATACTCAGCACCACTGACTCTGAGTTCATGGCAATTTTTCAGTCTGGCCAATTCGTAATTCAATCGGGCTGTCGATAATTGTTGCCGCATTATCTTTTCCTGAGTAGTCGCACTTTTGAGGCAAGCATTTTGAAAACGCTTATCAAGTGGTACAGATACTGTAGCTGCTATACCAAAATTAAAAGATGTAGCATCTTTGTTTCCACTGTAATTTTCTCTATAGAAAAGAATCTCCCCTGCGTTTGTAAGGTTGCCATCTTCATCTGTTGCCTCGTTGTAGACTGGAGTATGAAAAATGTAGTCTTGAGGACGCTTTATTGCGACTGAGGTAGTTGCAAATGGGCTGATTGATAATGTAGCTCCAGAACATTGAATACCAGCACCATAGCTGTTCTCTGTCATAGGCCCTGTCAAAACTTGCGTTGCAAAATTTGAGACTGATGAGCTTGTATTCGACTGTGGATTGGCTATTGTCGAGGTGTTGGCATAACTAGGCAGACAAGAAAAAAGGGTTATTAGTTGGAAAATATAATAGTAGTATCTGTTACCACCTCTGAGGTGACTTGCCTTGTGATATCTATTACTGATTCGAGAGAAGGGCCTTTGTAAAACTCTGAAAATTGAAAAGCGTTGCCTTGAGTGGTTTGCTGCCATTGAGGTTTTTGATCCATGTTCAAGCCTGTCCATTCGTAGGTAGTTCCATTGATGGTTTCTGTCACTGTGGCATTTGGCATGGATATTGAATCACAGTTACCGCATGAAATACCAGAACCAGTGACACTGTAGGTATAACCAGAATTGTAGCGAACTTCTCGGATATTTTCTGTGAGATTATTAGTGGTGACACTGCGTGATGTGCTAGTCGCAGAATTAAAATTTGGTACTACAGTTTGAGCATAAGCTGGACTAACAAAAAATATAATCGGCAGATATTTCCACATTAATCAACAGTTAAATCTGTGACGAATTGACCAGTTAAAACAACCCCTGTTCCTGTTCCACCTGTCAGACTCATTGTGTGATGATCTAGAGTAACGGCTGCTGTGCCTACTGAACCAGCGGCAGTTGAAGTCAAGTCACTAAAGTTTCCTACTGTTCCGACAGTTGGTGCTGATCCAGCAGTAGCATCACCCTCAAGGTATGACTGAGTAAAGCTGAAGGTTTCACCAGCAGTTGTTTGTGTTGCACTTGGCATGGTTACTGCGGGAACTCCATTCGTGACAGATCCAAAGCCACCAACACTTGCAGCGTCACCACTTGTAGTTGTTATATTGGTTCCGCTTATGCTGTAACTAGATCCCAATTTATCAGCTGATGTTGCGGCACTCAAACTTTCTAGCTTGACGCTTGAGGTGATCGTACTCTGAATATCAGAGTAAGCAGCTGATGGAATACAGAGTGCAGCTAGTAGTAAAAGCTTTTTCATTTGATACCTACTTTAGTATTCTTATTATCTACTATAACTGGTTTTTTTTGGTTGCCATTCTTACCTTTGACTGATATTCCATAACTGCTTGCGATATTCCCCACGAGGCCAGCAGCGAAAGTGTCAAGCCTAATTTTTTCCATGTATCCAAGAGTCATCACCGATAAACTCCACCCAAGAATAATAAATCGGACAAAATGACCAATATAATCTGGACTGTCCTTTTCTTCTTCTTCCATAAGATTAAGGTTTCTTGTTTAATACTGCTATTTTAGCTATGTTTGGAAAAACAAACAAATCATGTCTAAATTTCTAATCAACCTATTCATTAGGTTCGGAAAATCGGAATCTTTGAGGAAAGCAGCATTGTCACTACTCAAGGCTATGGTGGCAAAAACTGACAATGATGTAGATGATGCAATAGTAAAAATGATTGAAGAAAAGTTATTTCCAGTCAAATGAAAAACATAATAGATGCACTGACTAGCAGTTACAGCCTTGAGGGTGAGTTTGAGGTGCAAAAGTCTATACAGTTTATACAGAACATGGAAGATATAGAACTACTTAAGCCTTATGCAATAGAACTACTAAAAACAAATGCAAGGCAAGCTCATTTTGTAACCACTTCAATTGAAGTTATATCTGCACAAGGAACTTATTTATATAAATTAGAAAAACAACTAAAAAAGAAAAAAGCGACCCTTTGGGATCGCATGAGATATGTTTTATTTAACAGGAAGTCAAGGAACTAAGTCCTTTTCTGTAATATCGAACCATGTTGCAGACTCTGTAACCATACCAGTTAACTCATCTGTTCTTGTTGTTTCACAAAACTCATAGGTTCTTTTAGATTTAGCATGATAAAAAATCTGACCTATATAAGGATTGTTTGGAAAAGTTACTAAGTACATAATCAAAAAGGTAAATCTTCAGAGGCTGATAGTTCAGCTTGATTAGCTGGAACATCTACAGTGGCCTCAGATGCCTCTAATTTTACTTTTTTAGGGTTTATAGTGCCATAAGCACCATATTCGTCTGAGTCGAAACTACCGACCTTTCCGTTCCCATAGATATAGATACCTTCAACTTCTTCTGTTTCACCTGTTCGCATATCATATATTTTTCCAGTTTTATGATATTTTTTTTGCTCTACCATGTTCATTACATGAGTAACAAATTCTGTAGCAGATTCTAAGGGAACAAATAAACGTAATTTTTTAGGGTATTTTTCTTTACCTTCATATTTATTGTCCTGTACTGAAAAATTTACAGGAATGGGTAAAGCTGGTTCAAAAGGTTCGTAAGCCATAATAATTAAAAGGGTTCAATGGGTGTGATGCCGTTTGCTTCTTCCCAAGCAAGGACTTTGTGTAGATCATATCTGATAGTGGGTTCGCCATAAATGGCTGCAAATCCATCAAGTTTGTAAAACTCAGGGCCATAGCCCTTATATCGCCATCTTCTTATGGTGTCTATATGTTTACCATATCTTCTAGCTAATTGATCGGTGCTGAAGTATTGGCTTTCAGCTACTGTCATGTTTTGATTACCTCCTTTCTAGTTTTGATTAGGTCGCAAAGGTCGTTGTAATCGTTTTGCGGTATTTGTCCATTAGTGTAACGGACTTCCAAAGACTCAGCACATTTATCAAGTCTTTGTCTGGTACTAGCTTTTAAAATTGCATCTTTAGCAGCGACAGAAAGATTTTGAACTGGCTGGGCTGATCTGTCTTTGACTGGGTCTGATCCAATTTCTTTACTTACAATCTCATTTCCTGTCCAAAGTTCGGAGCCAAGAGAGAAAGTAAAAGCTGCACAAGCACATAAAGCTCTGCGGTGGGAATCAGAAATATCTCTTGATGAAATCTTTTCCCATTTAACAGGATTGTTTCTATAATCCATTATTGGATAAGGGAAAGAACTTGTTTTGTTGCCTTTTGGATCTGTAAAATAACCCATTAAAAAGCCTGTTTCGTCAGGTGCTTTCCATACGGCAAGATTTGACAGAGGGTTTGTAGGCGATTCTGGAGGGAGTTCTAAATGAAAATCCCAGCCTTTTGCGTGTTCATGGAGATAATTAGCAATTTTTGCCCATGAAACATATTTGTAGTTGCCTTTGAGGTAGATGTCCTCTGGCTGAATGATTCCTGTTAATAATGGTCTAGTCATGGTGTTAATTAAGCCCATTTTGGGGGTGTAAGTGTTTTGATGCCCTCTGGTTCATAGTTGGTGTAACCTTTCCAGATGCCTGACTCTTGGGCTTGTTTGATGTCAGACAAAGCTTGTTCTTGAAGCTCATATCCACGTTCGATGAAGTGGGGTGAAAGTTCATATACTCCCACGCTATATGGGAATACTTTTTCAACGGCCACAAATATGAACCGCTTTGCTCCAGTACCTTGAAGGTAATGTGCAGCTTGTAAATGATACTTAAAATTAACAATAGTTCTAGTAAAAACATCAGGTGCAGCCCCACCTTCACCTGTGGTTTTGAGATCAATAACCATATCATCTATGAAATAATCACAGCGACATTTACATTGCAAACCTGTTTCCCTATGCTTCCACCAAAAAGATTGTTCTGCTAATCCTTTAGTATCTGTCAGGGTGTCTTGAATAATGTATTTATTAGCAAATTCATTTTCAGACAAAGCTTTTTTAATAGCTATACAATTTTCAAGTTCTGGTGTTGTATAAGTTTCCATGCCAAGCTGTTGCATGGCAGAGGCCGCAGCCTTACCAGCTTTAGTGCGTTTCTCATTAAGCAAGCCATATTTTTGATGAAAAGTTGTTTCTTCAAGACAAAATTTATGAACTAATGATCCAAACTTCATTGCTGGAGTTGCAATTCTGGGTGGATTGTTTTTGCCATACTTATAAATGTTGAAAGCCTCAAGGCCATGATCTATGGCATATTTCAAGTCAGACGCTGCAATGGCTGGATCTGATCTATACACTTGTTCGTCAATATCAACTGACGTTATGTGTGGTGTGGTGTTGTTTAAAGATTCCATTTTGTTATAGTAATGGTGTCCTTAGGTGTTAGGACAAATGGGTG
>VTLG01001100.1_pt1 | contig 18838 bp, 22 predicted proteins | sample 4694571 | NCBI WGS metagenome assembly VTLG01 (sample SAMN12604809, study PRJNA352737) | marine metagenome | biome: ENVO:00000447; feature: ENVO:00000209|ENVO:00000569|ENVO:01000036; material: ENVO:00002151; isolation source: viral sequences binned using virsorter ...
TTATGATGCCATTATATTTTTCTGCAACTAGTTCTCCTACTTCTTGAAAACTAGTTGGATTGCTTGTACCTAAATCATAGATACCAGAAGGTTTATCATTGTTCAGTACAATATCTACAATATCATCTACACATATAAAATCTCTGAGGAATTTATCAGATCCTTCAAATAGTTTGAGTGCTCCTACATCTTTAACTTGCTTTGTGAATTTGGATACAGGACTAGATTGATCTCCTTTATGATCTTCACCTTCACCATAAACATTAAAGTATCTAAATCCTTGTACTAATTTAAATCTATCAATATTATCCTGAACCCAATAGTCTGAGATGACTTTGGATATTGCATAGTAATTGAGAGGGTTGATTATATCAGAGGTATTACCATAGACAGATGCAGATGATGCATACTTAATAGGAATTTGATACCTTATAGCTTGTTCACATAACCATTCAGTGAACTCAACATTAAAATGGTTGATTGCTTTTAGGTTAGTGCATGTGGTATCAGAGATAGCACCTTGATGAATGATTAGTTCTACTTTATGCCATTCATTAAAGGTACGAAAGTGCCAACTATTATTCTTTTCAACTTTAATAACCTCTTTATCCTTTAATTTTTCTAGAAATTTCTTTCCAATAAACCCTTCGTGACCTGTAATTATTATCATAGTTTTTAATGAATATTATAACCTAACTAAATAGGAAAAGCAATAGATAAATACTTTAAAGAGTATCTATAATGGCAGCAATTAATTTCCCCGATTCCCCATCAGTAAATGACATTTATGCCCATAATGGGTTTACATATAAATGGAATGGTACTGTATGGCTTAGTGTTGGTATAGGAACGACAAGGATATCCAACATTAGAGAGATTGATGATATATCTTCAAGTTTTAATGGATCAACTACTCAATTTGCACTGCAGGTTGCTGGTGCTAGTGTTGCACCTGTAACCGCACAGCAAATGATCATCAGTATTGGTGGTGTAATTCAAAATCCAACTGATGATTATTCCATATCTGGATCAAATATAGTATTCTCTACTCCACCTGCGAGTGGAATTGATTTCTTTGGTACAATACTTGGAACGGATTTATCATTAAACACGATTACTGATGGAACAGTAACACCTGCTAAAATGTCAACAGGTGGACCTAGTTGGGCTACTGATGGTACGGTTGGGATAACAAGTGGTATTAACATTGTAGGTGTTACTACCATTGGTGGATCTGCTTCTATAGGTGGTGTTGCTACCATAGCAGGTACTACTCAATCAACCAATAAAGATACAGGATCTCTTGTACTTGAGGGTGGATTAGGTCTTGAAGGTAATATTAATGCAGGTGGAAATATTACTGCTGTTGGCAATTTATCTGCTGTAAACGGAACCTTTAGTGGCGACGTTTCTATCGGAGGTACATTAACTAAACAGGATGTTACTAATATAGATTCTGTTGGTCTTATTACTGCAAGAACAGGTATTAAGGTAACTGCTGGTGGTATTGATGTTGCTCTTGGTGATGTAGATATTGCAGATGGTAAATTAGGTGTTGGTACTGTTGCACCAGGAGCTAGAGTTGAAATTTATGACGACCTTGCTCAAGGTTTAATTGTTCGTTCTGCTGCTACACAAAATACAGATTCAAACAAAGCACTAAGAGTTAGAAATAACAGTGCTACAGATACCTTTAGCGTAAGTCATAAAGGATTAGTTTATTCTGCGACTAAACTTAATGTTGGTACTGCTGCAACAGTTGACACTACTGGATTCTTTATAGGTGGTAATTCTACATTTATTAAGACTACAGGTGCAAGTCTTCCAGCATTAACTGTTGCTGGAGTAACTACCAGTACTGGTGGTTTTATGATTGGTATCACATCAGCCACAAGTACTGTTATAACTAACGGTCCAATAAAGACATTAAACTTTGTTGGTGCTGGTAATACCTTCCAAGTTACTGGAACCACAGTTGACATCAGTATTGCTGGTGGTGGCGGTGGTGGTAGTAATGGTTTATCTCAGTTCATGGCATCTGGTGTTGGTCCTGGTGCAACAATTAGGACGAAGTAAATGCAATTTCTAAAGGTCATAAATAATATGAGAATAAATCATTATAACATCATGTCCACTTTATTCATTGGGGAGAAGTAAATGCCAAGCGGTAGATTAGGAAGATGTATTATACCTGGAAGAAAAGGTATTGAGTTATATGTAAATTCATCTGGTAAAGAAGCATCTGTAACTATTCAAACTCAAGCGATTAGTACTACTGCTAATGTTGAGCAAACGATTGTGGTTGGTGTTGCAGCAACAACTTTAGAAGAGACCGCACCAGTAGCTACATCACCTGTAGGAACATATACGAGTATATCAGGTTTTAACTATAGTTGTTGGCCAACTAATAGTAGTTCACAAACTGGTGTTTCTACTTTTAGTGGTGCGTTTAGAACACCTATGAGATGTTATGATGATACTAATAATGTAAGACATGGAACATATGAAGAGACAGCAGACTCACATTTTAGATTTGTAGATCCTAATACAGGAAATCAAACTTATGCATGTCACATGGGATGTCTATGTGGTGCTTGTAGAGATGCTAGTGGAAATAATTTCCGTTGTTGTTATAGAGGTATGTATGGTGGAAATGAACTTCAAAACCCATTAATTTGGTTGATGCAAGAAAATCCTTCAGATCATCCAGGTGGTGTATATGGATTCCCTAGAGACTGTAGTTGCTGTAACTGGTTTTGGGGAGGTCAAATTGTAGGATGGAGTCCAGGTAATAAATATGTTTTCTGTTGTCCTTATAATACTCCCTGTACTCAAGGTGGTGGTGATTTCTGGTTTAGAGCACCAAATTTCATCGGTTGTACAAATTCTATAGGAGATGCTACTTGTAATGGTGTTGGTGTATTTAAGACAGATCTTGCCATTACAGCAATGCAACTGTACACCAATCCATGTTGTTGTTGTGGGCATTCTGGTGCAAATACATGGCCTGTAGCAAGGTGGGATGCTAGTGGATGTAGTTCTAGTAACTCATGTTGTGGTGGACCTCCTTGTAACTATGCATTGTGTAAATTCCATCATTATAATTGTTGTCATAGTAATGTCCATTGTTGTTCTATTACATTAGGATTTAACTGGTATTCATTATGCAACTCATCTTATTGTTGCTGTAGACTTACAGGTATAATGTCACGAGATTGGGTGTATATATGTAGTAGACGTGATAATAGTGGTGATACACCATTCTCTAATATGGGAGTAATTAGTGGTAATTCCAATATAAATTGTTGTTTCCCCTGTATTGCCCGTAATACTGTTATTCCTATGATGTCGATGAGACTGTCGTGGTGTGGTAATTGTTGGTGTTGTAATAATGGTAATCCAGATGGACATATCTATCTGGGATATATGACAACTTGTACTTGTACAAATAATCCTGAGTGTGGAGTCATGTATTTCAATGCTCCTCAGTTGGAATTTGGGCAGTGTTGTTGTAATAGTGGTGGAACTTGTTGGTGGGCAGGACTTAGGTGTAAGTATTACTATCCTTGTTCTCAGTTTAATACCTCTTATAGAGCAAGAGGTAATGGATCCGATCAAAACTGGATTATGAGTCCATATGGATTTGATCATGGAATGACAAATTGTTATTGGGCTCATCATAAATGTGGTAATAATAATAACCAACATAGGTACGTTGTTGGTTGGCCAGATCCACGAGTTGCTGGTGGTTCTTGTAGAACCAGGTGTAGTTGTGATCAATATTGGGCTAAGAACATGTACTTGGACATAGATGGTCCAAATGATATTGGTCAAGTGGGTGCTGAATATCCGATTAAGTATGTTGCATGGAACCCATTTGATTGTTATGTTTACATGGCAGTTAGATCATCTAATTCAGAGTCTTGTGGAATCTTTAGAATTGATGCACATTTACAAAGACAATTCCATGGTCCACATTGTGGAAGAAGTACTTATCACGATGGTACTGAAAATCTTTGCCATAACAATTGTAGATCGGAGTCTTTCAACTTAGCGTGTATTTCAAATTCTGAATGTGGTACAACTCATAAGTTGGAGTACTGTAAAATTGCTGATTGGCCTGCATGTTGGGCTCAAAATAAGTATAAAAATAAGAGTTTCTGTGTTAGTTGTTTGTTTAGGAATCAGAGATGTAACTGGATAATGGATGTCTATAATCATACTACTGCTAAGTGGGATTCTTATAGTACAGCAAACCTTCATGAATGGAGTTTAGTTCAAGATTCTGAGGGTACAGATCCATTTAAATTGAAAATAAGTAACACTCTTGAAATTCAAAGTACCACTAATTTTGCATGTATTGTAACCACATGTAACTGCTTTATGGCAAATATGGATTGTTCTGGACTTATTGATTACTGTATATCTGCTAACCAATATGAGAGAAATGGTATTGTTCTTTCTAATGGAGATCGGGTCATGATTAATAACAATTCCGATGAAAAACTTAATGCTCAAATTTGGGGGTATGAAGGTTAATGGCTCGTTTTATTAAGACTATATCTGCGGATGGTTCATCTGCTGGTGGTGGTTCTGGTGTAAGTTTAGCGGAAGTATGTACTGCTGTTTGTAACGTAATTTGTGCAAATGCAACATGTTGTGGTGGTATTGTAGCAACACAAGATACTAGTGAAGATGGTAATTTCAAGAACAGGACTAGTCAACTCATTCCTGGTTTTGGTTGTTGGGAAATGATTTGTAATTGTCCTTATTGGAATGAAAATTATGGATGTTGCATAACGTGGTGTATTGATACTATGAAATATAGGGCATTTAATATTGTATATACTGGAATAAGACAGAAACCATGTTGCCACATGTATCCATGTTTTGCTTTTGGAACTGAGACATGTTTCTGTTGTTGTAGTCAATCATATAGAGGTAGAGCTGTTCTTTGTGGTTGGCCAACACACATAGGTTCAAATTATCAGTGGACTGCATACAACTGCGAACATATTTCTGGTGACTACTGTATACAGTGCATGAATGCAGAAGGTAGGGATACGGTGTGGGGTTTCCAATTTATGATTTGTGCTCCTGAATGGAAAAGAACTGTATCACAAAACACAGGTGGTGGTGTATTTTATGATGTTAGATCGACTGCAAAATATATGTGTCAGTGTCAAGCGTATTGTTATTCCGATTACTCAAGGTGGAAAGGATATAACTTCTGTTCATGTCTATTCTGGAATTGTACCCAAAATTCTACTCACTATGTATCAAAGATGTGTTTGAAAGTTTCTAACCAGTGTTTTCAGTCCTCATTACAAGGTGGTTCATGGACTGGATGTGAAGGTTTCCCCTGTGGTACAGGTGTTCCTTGTTGGACTATTTGGGGTCAACCATGTGTAAGACCTCATTTTGGTGATTCTTCTAACATGACAACGAATTAAGGAGGATATAACAATGGGAGTTATTTTTAAGTTAGATGGTACAAAGGAAAAATTTGAGGATAAATTTGATCTTCAAGAGGAATTAAAGGATAGATTAAAGAATTATGATGAATCAATATTTGATTACTTTGGTTCTTTAAGAACTTATAGGGATATTGAACTTAAAGAATCTGATTGGACTCAAGGTGCTGATTCTCCTTTAAATTCAACTACTAAGACTGCATGGGCAACATATAGAACTAAATTACGTGATCTTCCTGCTAATGCAAAAGCACCAATGTGGTTTGAAGAATCTGATTGGCCTTTAGCACCTGGACAATCATCTATTCCTGATGATGCTGTACAATTTTTAAAATCTAATGCTGATCCGTTAGGTATAGGTACTACATCTTGGGTTGGAGTAGGAACTGATGGAGTTTATTTTGAACAAACTCAACCTTATGGTGAAATAACAGGTGATATTTCTTCAAAGGTTGGAGGAATATCTACTGATAAGGTTGTAATTGGTACAAATAATAATATTGATTTTGAATTTAAAACTACAAATATGTTTGTTGGTAGTCAATATAATTATATAATTGAAACCGATAATAAAACTAGTTCTGGTTTTATTAATAGAATGGGAGTTCTTAATATAGTTCCTGATAGTAATTATAATGGAATTGGTACTATTCCTGTCAGTATCTCAGGTGCTGGTGGAACTATGACATCTCCTGGAGGGATTATTGTTTCTGTAATTGCTCCCAATGGCAACGAATATATATCTGAAGTGGGGGTTGGCACTACCTAGTTGCACAAATAAGTATTTGATTGTATAATAAATACCAGTGTATGAATTACATTCACAGGTATTTGGCTTTTACTTATGGAACGAAAGAAAGTATTTCACCTTGATGGTGGAGCAGGTAGGGTTATATGTGCTCTTCCAGCATTAGAAAAATATGCAAAGAAGAATCCAGATAAAGATTTTAATGTTATTGTAGGTGGATGGGATAGTTTAACATATGGTAATCGTCTTCTTCAAGATAAGACGTATGGTATGGATGTTAAGGGTATATTTAATCTTTTAATTAAAGATAATCAATTAATCCATCCAGAACCATATTTGCTTTGGGAATATTATAATCAGAAGTGTTCTTTGGTAGAAGGATTTGATAAGATTATCAATGAGACTGATGATCATTCAGATTTAGAACCTCCTAAATTATACCTTAGTAAAGCTGAAGAGAAAGGTGCTGCCAATATACTTGCTCAAGTAGAATCAAAGCAGAATAAAAGCATTACTATTGTAATTCAACCATTTGGAAGGTCTGCACGAGTTGATAATGGAGATATTATTGATGATAGTACTAGATCATTAGAAGGAGATGTTTATCAAAAGTTAGTTAAGAAGTTATCACAGAAGTATAATATTATATTCATGGGTGATCCTGAGTTTGCACAGGCAATATCTCAAGAAGATACGATATCAGAAAAACCACAAATACCTGATATTCGTGCATGGGCAGCTATCATTGAAGCATCTGATTATTTTATTGGGTGTGATAGTATGGGTCAGCACATGGCAAGAGCATTTAATATTCCAGGTACAGTTATTCTTGGATCAACTTATGCTGAGAATATTACTTACTCTGATTATTTCCAAATAATAGAGAATGAAAATGTTGAGAAAACTTATTCACCAATTCGTGCAGTTGGGTTTGATTCTCATCTTGCGGATAGATTGAATGATGGTCTGATGAATTTTGATGATGATCAGATTAATCAAATTTATAATAAAATTGTAAAAGACATTAAGGAGAAAGTATCTTGACTTATAATGTAATGGCCATCAATCCAGGCCATAATGGATCTGCTGCTTTAGTTATTGATGGTAAGTTAGAATATTATATTGAAGAAGAAAGGATGTGTCGTTTCAAACGAGATGCTAATCCTTTCCGTGCAATGCTTTATTGTATGGAAAATAATCATATTGATGAGTTGATTATAGGTGGAACAGGACAGGAAGAACATAGACTTAATTGGACTGGTGAAAATTCTTATGAGGCATTAGTTAGAAAATTTTATCCTAAAGTAAAGGTAACAAATGTAGGGAATGAACATCATATGGGGCATGTCGCAAGTGCTTTCTATGGTTCTGGATTTGATACTGCGGCTGCTGTCATTGTTGATGGTTCTGGAACACGAGCTCAATTAACTTGGGAAGGTGATGAGCGAGGTCTTGAGGCATATGAAACAGAAAGTATCTATCAATGTTCTTTTCCTGGTGAATTTCAACCAGTATTTAAGAGATATTCTGAAAACTTTGTACCAAGAATTATAGATTCAGATCGTGAGATTGATAATACGATAACTACAGTAAAAGCATATGAAGCAGTGACTCAATATTTGGGGTGGAATTTTATTGAAGCTGGTAAAACAATGGGTCTTGCTCCTTATGGTAAGAAAGATACTAAAATTCCTAAACTTTTTTATAGGGATACTGGAAGAGGAGATAGAAATGTATTCATGCCAAATTATCCAGCTGGAGCATGGGTTGATACTGAAAGATATGATTATTTAAAAATAAAAATAGATCCAACCAGATGGCATAAAGATCCATCATTACTTTCTAATCCTCAGAAAAATCTTGCATGGGCTGTTCAAGAGGAAACTCAAGAATTTGTTTGTGATTTGATAGAAAAGGCAGTTGATATGACTGGTGAGAAAAATATTGTATTATCGGGTGGATATGGATTAAATGTTATAGCAAATTATTATTATAAAGAAAGATTCCCTGAATTAAATATCTACATTGATCCTATATGCCATGATGGTGGAACATCTATTGGAAATGCAAAATTATTTGCTCATAGACATATTGCAGAAACAAATCAAGAACATCCAAGAGATCCTTTAACTACTTTATATCTTGGGCCAAAGTATGATATAAAATCTAAAGATATAGAGGATCTTGTTGAAGATAGTATGGAACTTACTGATGTTACAGATGTAGACATAGCACAGTTAATTAAAGATCGTAATATAGTTTCTATTTTCCAAGGAAGAGCAGAAGCAGGCCCTCGTGCATTAGGTAATCGTTCTATTGTTTATGATCCAACTGATCCTGATGGTAAGGCTAAAGTTAATACTGTTAAGGGTAGAGAATGGTTTAGACCTTTTGCTGGTTCAATTATGAAAGAACATGCAAAGGAATGGTTTGACCTTCGTGGTTTGGATGAAACACCATACATGATGTATGCTATGGAAATGCAACCAGAAAAGATAGGTGAATTACCTTCTGTTACTCATGTAGATGGAACTTGTAGAATACAAACTGTATCAAAAGAACAGAATGAGAATTATTACAATCTTATAAATGAGTTTTATAAGATGAGTGGGGTTCCTCTTTTGTTTAATACAAGTTTTAATTTGGGTGGAGAACCTTTAGTTGAAACTATATTTGATGCTATTCATACATTAAAGAATAGTCAATTAGAATATCTTTACTTACCTGAACTAGGTAAATTACTAAAAGTACCTAATGAAAAATAATGGGACGTTTTAAATCTAAGCAACCACCAACACAACCTGTTCAATTTCCACCATCAAAACCTCAGAGTCCTGCATGTCCTACTGGGGGGATGCCACCTCAACAACAAATGAGTCAACAAGGACAATATAATCCACAAGATTGGCCTACTTCTTTTCCAAAATCAATGATTGGAATTGATAGAGATGGTGTAATTCTTGAATGGAAGAATGTAATTAAAAGATTTGAGGATATTAAATATATTCCTGGTTCTCTTGAGGCAATTCGTAAATTAAGATTAAAAGGATATAAAGCTTGGTTGTTTGCAGATCAACCCAACATTGCTAGAGGGTTGATGACAGATAATGATGTTCAGAATATTCATAATAATATGATGAATCAATTTGGTCAGAGTGGTATTTTTAGTATTGATGGTTTCTTATATAATCAATCTGATATGCCACAAGATCCTTATGCTAAACCTAATGTGGGAATGTTAAATCGTTCTAAGAATGAGATGGGTGTGGATTGGACTGATGGATATTATGTTGGTGATACTATAGAAGATATTAAAATGGCAATTAAGTTTGGTGTTACTCCAGTATTAGTAAGAACAGGTAAAGGTGCAAAGACTGAGAAAGAATATCTTAAAGGTATGAATAATAAATATGAAGGAGTGAAAGTGTTTGATAACTTACTTTCATTTGTAGATTCCTTAGATGGGTGAATAAAAAACTAACCTAAATATCTAAAAAGTGTCAGAGAATGAGTCAGACTAAAGCCCAATTATTAGATCCTCAAGGTGACTTTACACTGACAGGCCAACTGATTGGAGTTGGGGCAACCTTCAGTGGTAATGTATCTATTGCAGGTACATTAACCAAGCAAGACGTAACTAATGTAGATTCAGTTGGATTAATAACAGCAAGAAGTGGAATTGACGTTAGTGGAGGAAGTGCTATTCATGCTGCGACATTTGATTCTAACAATGCGGATGGAGTATTAATTAATCTACAAAGAAGTGGAACTAATAAAGGATTCTTAGGAAGTGGTAAAAATATAGCAGCTTCAACTGGAGGTGTTGATGATATAGGATTAAGGTCTAATGCAAATTTAATTTTTACATCTGGTGGTGGATCAGAAAGACTTCGCATCACAAGTCAGGGTTCGGTAGGTATTAACTCTACATCTCCAGTTGGTACTCTTGATGTTACGACTACTGCTGGAACTGGTTCAACTGTATTCATTTATGCTGCTAATCATAATACAAGTGTTGCATCACAGGCAGAATTGAGATTTGGTTTTGCACACTCAGGTTCTCCTGAAGGTATTGGTTATATAAAATTAAAAGAAAATGGTACTAATGCTTTTGATGGAAATTTAACATTTGGTGTTCCTACTAATAATGGGTCTGGTGGTAGTGTAACAAATGATGTTTTAACCATTAGGGGTAGTAACCAAAATGTTGGTATTGGAACTGCAGTTCCAACAGCATCTCTTGATGTTGAATCAAATGCGGCATCTGGTCCTGTTGCAGAGTTTCGTAGTGTAAATGCAAGTAATAGTTCTCGGATTCTAATTGATAGTCCAGCTGACAATAATTTAAGACCTTCAGCCATTGTGTTAGCAAATGCAGGAACTGATAAATGGGGAATTGGTCAGGTATATGGTTCAAGTTCAAGTAAAGCATTTCATATATGTTCAGGTTCTGCATCTGAAGATAATTCAAAACTTACTATTACTACATCTGGATTAGTTGGTATAGCAACTGCTGCTCCAGCTGATGCTTGGTTAGATATTGCATCAACAGCAGGAACTGAAGCTATTAGAATGAGAAGACTAAGTTCTGATGTTAATGTCGCTTCTAATTGGGCCTTTAAAGCATATGGAAAAAATTTATACTTTAGGGAAGGAGCAAGCAGTCCGTATGATAGGGTTCATTTTACTGATACTGGAAATGTAGTTGCTACTGGAACGGTATCAGACAGCAAAGGCAACCTGCGTTCTATACCTAAAGTCGTAATATCATCAGCACATACCTTAGCTGCTAGTGATGCTGGAAAGACCTTATTGATGCAAACAGGTGGTGTGACTGTAGCCAATAGTGTTATGTCGGCTGGAGATGCAGTGACTATAATCAATGCAAGCGGTTCAGATCAAACGATAACTCAAGGTTCAGGCGTAACCATATATAACACTGCTGATGCATCTACAGGTAATAGAACTCTTGCAGGAAGAGGAATGTGTACTTTGTGGTTTACTGATGCAACTCAAGCTTACATCTCAGGTTCAGGTCTAAGTTAAATGAGTATTCAACAAATGCTGCTCGGTTTAGGAGCATCTAGTAAGGAGATACATGGTGAGGATGTTTTTGCATCATATATACGAAACAATTATACCAGTAATCCTGGTTCATCTTTCCATTATACTCCAACAGCACATGTTGGTAATGGGATAAAATTTGGTAATAGTAATGCAGGATTTAGTGTTAAATTTCCTGGTAATATTGATTATTTGGAGATTGATGATCATACTGACTTAGAAATCGCATCTAGTCAATTTACGATGGAATGTTGGTTCTATCAAGTTGCTAATTCAACTTCGGGTTCTGGTAGTCATACTCTTATGTCCAAATGGGATAATGATGGTAGAAAAGAATTTATCTTTAGGATTACAGATTCTAGCGGTCAAAAACTACATTGGCTTTCAACTACTGATGGAAGTAGTAATCAGACTATTACTGGTAATACTACAGTTACTAATAATGCCTGGCATCATGCTGCTGCTACTCGTGATAGTAGTGGTGTCATAAGATTGTTCCTTGATGGAACCTTGCAGTCAAGTACTTTGACTCAATCTTCAACATATGCAGGTACACATGAATTTATGATTGGTGCGAATGGTAGTAGCGGTATTGAACAATTTATGGATGGGTATATTTCTAATGTTCGTTTTATAAAAGGATCTTGTTTATATACAACAGGATTTACACCTCCTACAACAGCACTCAAGAGTGTAACTAATACTAAACTTTTATGCTGTAATCAAAGTACAGTAACAGGTTCAACAATTACTCCTGGTATAATCAGAAATACTAGCGAAACACCTGGTCAGGTTGTAGGGGAGAATATACCACTTAATTTTGGCCCATTTACTGAGTCTGATGGTGCAGGTGGATTGGTTTGGACAAAAAGTACTGGCACTGGTTCATGGCACGTTTTATATGACACAGTAAGAGGTGGTTCTTATTCCTTAACTACTAATAATACAGACGTTCAATCTAGTGCTAATGCTGGAGCAGTTACTTTTAACAATGGTGGTTATTCAATAGCTAGTGGATATGGTGAAAATAATTCATCTAATCAGAGATATGTTGATTGGTTATTTAGAAAATCTGAGGGCTTCTTTGATATTGTACAATTTTCTGGGAACGGTGTTACTAGTGGAAGGGCTATAGATCATAATCTTAAATCTGTTCCTGGCATGATGATTGTCAAGAGGATAAACAGTGGTGGTAGTTCTGGATATCAACAATGGTTTGTGTATCACGATGCTCCATCGATGGACGGTTATCGACTAAAGTTACAGGGGAGTGATCAAAGACAGAGTGACGGAAATCAAGTTTGGGGAAATGGTAGTAGTTTTGTTAGACCTACCTCAACTCAATTTACAGTTGGTGAATTTATAAATTATAGTGGTGGAACCTACATAGCCTACCTATTTGCAGGTGGTAGGTCTAATGCTACTGGTTCATCATCATGTAGTTTTAATGGTACTTCTGGTTTAGATGTAGCAGCTTCAAGTGCTGTAAATTTTGGAACTGGACAATTTTGTATAGAGTGTTGGGTTTATCTTGATGATGCTCCTGGTACTGGTTCTCCTGGTTATGCTAGAGTCTTCCAATTAGATGGCCCTACTGGAAATAATAATTATGATAATTTTCAAGTAACAATAAATCCTAGTAATTATACATTACATGCTTGGGCATATGGTGGTGGTAATCCTGTAGCTATTGTTGGTAGTAAACGTTTAAAAGGAGGATGGCATCATATTGCAGTCAATAGGGATAGTAATAATTTAATAACTCAATGGGTAGATGGAATTCCTGATGGTACTGTTACTACTGCTACAAATTTCAACCCTAATGGTGGTAGTCCTAGAATGAGAATAGGATATTATAGTAGTGGAAATGGAGTTTTTGATGGTAAAATTAGTAACTTAAGAGTAACCGTAGGTGAACCAGTTTATACTGCTGCTTTTATACCTTCTACAGAACCATTAACGACTACTTCTCAAGGTGTAACAGCAAGTAATGTAAAACTTTTATGTTGTAATGATGTTTCTAGTGCAACAGGATCAACAGTAACTCCTGGATCAATTAGTAATAACGGAACGAATCCAGTTGCATATGCTGTGACTCCCTTTGCTGATCGTGGTGGATTTGTCTTTGGTGAGAGTGGAAAGGAAGAAATAATAAAGACTGGCCAATATCTAGGAAATGGAAGCTCAGACGGGCCAGAGGTTTATTTGGGGTGGCAGCCGCAGTGGGTCATGGTTAAACATGTAAGTTCTAGTGGTTTATGGTTAATGTCTGATAATATGAGAGGTGCATTTAACACTATAAATCCTACTGGAACTGGATCAGAAGGTTATGATCCATATTTACAAGCTAATGATACTGCTTCTGAATATACGACTTATGATTGGATTGAGTATATGCCAGATGGTTTCAAACTAAGAAATACAGGTCAGTCATTAAATAGTAATAATTCAGAGTACGTTTATATTGCTATTAGAGCAGACGATGGATATACATCCAAACTACCAACAGCAGGATCTGAAGTGTTTACTGTATCAAGAGGTAATGCTAATACTAGCATCCCTGCTATGGTAGCTGGATTCCCTGTTGATTTCTTTTTTATGAAGTATTATAATAGTTCTAGTGGAAATTTTGATAGTTCAAATAGATTAACAGGTAATGGATTTGTACGAACAAATACTAAAGAACAAGCACAAGATTCAGATGGTTATGTATTTGATAGTAGTGTAGGTATTGGTGGCGGTGGTGTTAGTTGGATTAATAATGATGCTCAGGGTTGGTTATGGAAGAGGGGTAGGGGATGTGATATCGTTCTATTTGAAGGCAATGGTGTTCAAGGTCGTGATGTTCGTCATGGGCTAGGTGTTCCTCCCGATATGATGTGGCTGAAGAACAGATCAAGAACTGCTGGAGGTGGATCAGATTGGAATGTATATGTAAGAGGTATTACACATTTAAACGTATATGGTAGCGATCCAGATAACTACGGTAATAATCCAGCAACTTTAGAATTAAATACCTCTGATCAGGCTAACTTTAGTATGAGTGGTACTTGGGATCACACTCATCCAACCAGCACTCATTTCAGAGTAGGAGATACTTATACCACAAATGAAAATGGATCTAGTATGCAAGCTCTTCTTTTCGCTAGTATTGATGGCGTTAGTAAGATTGGATATTACGCAGGAGATGGCACTTCTAGTAGGGCATTAAATTTTGGATTTAGGCCTAAATTCCTTTTACAAAAGAGAGTTGATGGTGGTGGTAGTTGGGCATTATATGATGATGTACGAGGATTTGATAAAAGATTAATTCTTAATAGCAATGCTGCCCAAGTTAGTGCGTGGGAATTTACTCAAACTGCAACAGGTGTAATTATAAATGATACAAGCGGTTATAATAACAGTTCAGAAGTCTATATCTATTATGCTCATGCCTAGTTATTACTGCCTAAATACCTAAAAACAAAACAATGCCTTTTCATATTAAAAAACCAGTTGCATTAGGGTCAGGTGATGTCTACTATGAAAGTGGATCTACATGGACTCAGACATATGCAGATAGAAAGGTTTATTCAAGTAAATCAACGGCTGATGCACAAGTCGTGAATTATGATGGAAGTAATGGTGGATTCGTTGGTGCAACCGTAGTCAGTGAGTGACGATCTTTAAACCGTCATAGTATTTGGTTTGTGTATGGTTTATCTGATATGATGGCCTCATAAATTATTTTATTTCATGCAATTAACTGGATCTGAAAAATTGGTTTTCATCGCCTCATTCATGGTTCTCATGAACTGGGGTGTTCGTGTATCTAACCTTGTTATTTCTAACTTATTATGAAAACTGCTATTAAAACTGAGTTCATCTGTGTTAAACCTAAGTCTACCGAGGCTGAGTATAGGTTTGAGCATGATATGTATAAACTGCACTCTTGTAGGGTGGTAAATAGAGAGAACGGAAAAGTATCTCTTGCTTCAATCACTGATCGTTATTCGTTTGAGATGTTTGAAGGAGGAGACGACCATTGGGAGATTATTAAATGAAAGAGACTGAACTTGAAAGATGGGATAGAGCAAAGACTCTAATGTTAGAGTCATTGTATAAACCCGATAATAAACTAAGAGGTTGTGCATACAATCAAGGATGTAAAGACTATTTGATGGAGATAAGGGATGAGGTAATTGAAATGGTAAGAGATATGCCAAATCCACATGCAGAAAAATTAGAATTTGGTAAGAAGAATAGTCATGTAGAGCCTACAATTAGTACACCAAATGGTGAAATTAGTGAAACTTTAATGAGTGGAACTCTAGGTGAATATTATATGTCAGAAAAGAGAGAGTACTAGGCATAAATTTTTATTACATAAGATTGTCAAACCAGGACATTTATGTTATAAATAATATTAGTCACCGAAAGGTACATTTAAGAGGTACAAAATGAGTTAAAGGTGCTATATTATGCACTTTGTTACAGTAAAATTCATGGAGTAGATTAATGCACAACTTAATATCATACAATCAATTAGCAGGAGAGGAAACTTTCGATCCTAATAATGATTTAATCGCAGACTACTACGAGTGTTTAATCGAATGTAATGATAGCCAATCAGTTTGTAAACGTATATGCAAGGAGGTTTTAATTTAAATTAAGTAAACCTTAGATTTAAATAAAATGACATTACACTCACATCCACCTTAAAGTAAGTAAAGAATATACCCCTTGACAAATCAGTCAGGGGGTTTTATATTGGCTTTACAATTATGACTTTGCAATGGCAATTTATGATGATGTAAAGATCACTATTAACCTCAATGAGTTGGTAGAGATCAGAGCAAAACTTATTTCTCAGTATGATGATTACTCAGATAAGATAAACAAGGGTGAATACTTAGATGGAGGTGACATTGATCGTATTGCAACTGGGTTAAGAGATACTTTAACTTGGGATACACTCTATTGTATGGTTGATGATGCTGTATTGGATTACTTGGGTATAAAAGAGAAGAATCCAAGTACAACTATTGAAACCATTGAGTTAACAATGGAGAAGGAAAAGAAAGCAAGAGAGAAGGAGTTTAAGAAGAACTTTGAGATGGTTAAGTTAGAATCATCTGCATGGACATTGGAAGTACCAAAGAGGAAAAGTAAATGATACAGGATGAAGCAATGATTGTAGAAGAGATAGTAACACTAACATCATTACTTGGTGGTACTATTGAAAAGTATGAGGTAACCGATAGCAAAGGTAATGCTTATAAAAAGATTATCATTGAATATGGAGTTAATGAAAACAATGCTACATAACACAGATGCTATGGAACAAATGAACAATCCTCTCAGCCCTGTTAAAATGGTAAGAGAAAGTTATTCTAGGTATTTGCAAAGACATGTAACTGAGGTGCAAGTACAGTTTAAAGATGAGGAACCAGCATGGATTCCTTATGAAACTTTGTTAGCAATACAATCTGATTAAGTATAAATACTAGTCCAGACGTATAGATTGCAATGGATAATGTCAAACTTATCAGACAAAAAAGCAGCAAAGAAGATCATTAAACAAGCAAAGAAACATCCTGATTGGTACAGCGAACAAGATGTATATTATGCTAAGATGATGAAAAAGAAAATCAAAGCAGAGGAAAAACTCAACAAATTGGAGAATTAATTATGGCCTTATCAGAACAAGTAGAAACTGCTCTAAATGAAGCACAAGATAAACTAAGAGAAGCATTAGCCTTCGCAGCAAGGAGTGAGAAACCTTATATTAGTAAGCATATCTCTGACATGATGATGAAAATTGATTGCTTAAATGAAGTGTCTAATTTGATAGATCATGTTGAAGATACTATGAAACAGAGTGATTAAGTATTAAGTTATACTATAATAGTATAAAGACAATATTAAATTTATAGATAAATCATATAACTATGTTATAATATCCTCACACACCAGCATAAAACTATGATTAACCTAGACGAGCGATACCATTCTTACCTAGATGGCAGTAAGAAAATGAGAATAGATGGTATAGATGAACAGGTTCAAGCATACGGATGGCACTGTGATGGTAATGATATTATGGGTCACTATGTGACAACAGAGAATTTTAAGTTGTTTTATAACATGGAAGGCCTCTTTACTAAGATGGTGGCACTCAGAGAACTGGCACAAACTACTAGGTGAATGAATCACTTTAGTGTATAATGGCTTTATATTAAAAAATTAAAATGAAAATTGCACTTGCAGCCTTATTGGCACTCACTCCTGTTTCAGCAGTTGCTAGTCCTGTTTATAACGACTCTCAAGCAGGATATTCTAATCAAAGAAGTTGTTTCAAGACAGAATATAGAGAGGAGTATATTCCAGGAACAGAGGATAATCCTGGATATGTAAAGTCGTGGAAGGATACTGTAGAAGTTCCTTGTGAAAATGTTAATCCTGATGTTGGTTGGAGAAGACATCCATCAAGACCAGATAGACCATATTATCGTAGACATGTAACTGTTTATGAGGACACTAATGATTGTAGTGATGGTAAGATTGCTGGTGGATTGTTAGGTGGGGCTGCTGGTGCAGTTCTATCAAGAGATGAAGGACGTTGGTGGGCAATTCCATTAGGTGCAGTTGTTGGCAGTGCTATTGGATGTGATGCTGCTGGAGGATAATATGCGTAAATCATGGGAAGATAAAGTTTTTCATCAAAAACTTATGAAGAAACTGGGTTATAAACCTAGAAGAAGAAAAGATTCTCATCAATGGTGGGAATCTCCGTTGATAGATTATGATACCCCTTTACAATGTTATTACTAAGGGGGGACGTATAAAGTGTCCTTAAGGTGTGAGGGATAAGCGGTTCTACTGCCAAAAGCAACATACATCCATTTCTGGTTAGGAGTTGTTAGTAGGGTTCAGGTGTAAGATCTCCGAAAGGATAAGGGAAATCATTGAATCAAGTAGGGTTCAGGTGTAAGCGATTCCCAGTAGGTAAATTTGGGCTGCAAGGTGAAACCTTGAGCATGGCCCCGTTCCCTCACTGCTGCAACCCCCTTTGGTAGTTTCAGGGTTGGAGGCGATAGGAAACTACCACACTATTTCGAGGAGATGGATGTGCCTCGTGGGTCGCCCCCACTGAAAGAACTAACATCCCCTAGGCTATTTTTAATTTTATATGTTAGTCGATCTATCCAAAGAAGAATTAAGGGCATTATCTGAGGTGTCTTTACATTCCAGTAATTTAGAAATGTCTGAAGAGGCAGTTGAATTCTGGACTAATTTATATCTTAAACTCAGAAACATTTCAAACGCATGTACCTGTAAGGAGGATTCAAATGCCAAGTGAACAACACTTCATCAACAAAACTGATGAAATGCTTGAAAAGTTTATCGAAGAATGTGAACAAGAAGCAGCAAAATTAGAGGTCACAGTTGACTATTATTTGGCTGAATTTGTTTGACAAATTATACCCTAGCAGTTAGACTGTTAGGGTATTTTCTTATACATAGAGTGTTATTAATTTATTACCATGACTGAACAAAAATTATATAAGAT
>VTLG01006250.1_pt1 | contig 18835 bp, 28 predicted proteins | sample 4694571 | NCBI WGS metagenome assembly VTLG01 (sample SAMN12604809, study PRJNA352737) | marine metagenome | biome: ENVO:00000447; feature: ENVO:00000209|ENVO:00000569|ENVO:01000036; material: ENVO:00002151; isolation source: viral sequences binned using virsorter ...
CGCTGGCACTTGTACTTGTGGTGCAAGGAAATCGGCTGTTGCTGATTGCAAGTCATTCAAAACCCCACTCGCATAATTGGTGAGGGTTGGATTGACTGATGCTTCTGCTCTTAGTCCCATTATATTATTCTCCTGTTAGTTTATACTGCGGTATATGAATTGACTAAAGCAGCTTCAATAAGCTCGTCAGCCACTCCTGCTTCCATTGCTACCGCTGCGACTATTTTAGTGCTTGCGTGAGCTTTAAAAGTTCCATCGGTGTGTACCATTAGATTTCCACCGAGGGCTACAGTGCCACTCAGTTTCACTTTTACCGTTCCGCTTGCTCCTGCATTAGAAGCAATCGTGCTTTTACCCGATGTAGTTTCTCCATCGAGAATTACACCGAAGTTTCCATTATGTGCTGTTGCGATAGCAGCTTCTCCTGCGGCAATCTTAACTGCATAACCTTCTTTACCAGTTTGGTCAGCAGCGGGAGTGAGTGCAAAAATTGCTGTATCTCTTGTTAATGATCCTGCCATTTTCTTATCCTATTATTATTTGTTTAATTAAACAGTTGCGGGTTATCGTAACGTGTAGCTTCCCAAGCTTGCTCAAATGAACAATTACCATTTCTGGCTTGGTATTCTTTAGCGGCCCTCATTTGGGCATCGCTGTTTGGTACGATTGATCCACCTTCTTCACGTTTGGCTTGCACCACACGTTGAAAGGCGGGATTTACGGGTAAAGCATTTAACGCCATGACAGCGGAAGGGTCATTCTGCAAAATAGATACCCACTTTGCTTTTACCTTCTCGTCCTTTGGAGCTATGCGTCCGTCCTCTACGGCCTTGTCAACTGAAGATTGAGCAGCAACTTCTTGCTCCTTTTTCTTCTCATCTTCAAGAGCCTTGACCTTGGCCTTTAGGGATTTAATTTCTTCGTCCTTTTCGGCCAGCTTATCCGTCGCGGTAGTTTCCTCCTTTTTCTTGGGTTCTTCTTCCTGCGAGGCTATCGGTTTCTTTTCTTTATCTTCTTCGGTCATTTGACTTTCAGTTTTGTGATAATCACCTTCCGAGGCGACTATCGGGGTTATGTCTTTAAATGCTGGCCGATTAACAAGACCACCCGCATTTAAAGTCGTTCCGTCAATCTCTCCCTTGGCATTCAAGGTAAAGGTTGGGGAAAATTTACGGTAGTTTCTACCTTCCAAAGCTTGTTTGCCTTGGCTTGTCCATTCTACCTTGGCACGAACTCCTCCCTGTTCGGGGTCATCTCCTGCCCAATAAAATCCAGTAACCCATCCGCTTGCTTCCTTATCGTCATGGTTAAAGTCGATAAAGATTTGCTCACGATCTCCTGCGGTAATCTTGTCAAAAGACTTTTGGAGCTTTTCGGCGGTTTGGGCTGTTACTGTTAAAGTTAGTTCTGCGGGCTTATTGTTCTTAGTAGCAGTAATGTCATGCTCTCCCGGCGGGAGGTATTGAATGTCTTCGGGCAAATCATCACCAAGTATCTGGGAGCTAATAGCGTGTATTATGTCCTCAGTATTGTAGGCTCGATTCTTTGCTTCGTAAGAATTAAGGCATACTGCATACCTCTGTTTTTCATCTGGAAATTCTGATTTCATTGTCTCGTTAATCATGCAGCTTGAAATAAATTCTTCTTTTGGTTCTCCGTTTGGGGTTGGTAAAGGCATTACGCTGCCCTCCTTTCCTCTAGCTCCCCAGCCCAATAACTTACCCCTTCATTAAAAACATCTGTAATTTGCTGCTCTGTTGGGATGCTGTTTGGCCAAGGCTTCTGGGTTACTGACTTCTTGAGTAAATAATACGGAGTAAAACCCGACTCCTCTTGCATTGTAGGTGTTTCCCTTTCTGGAACCTTTAGCCCTAGTGGTTTGTTTTCCCTTTTTGGCCTCTCAGTCTTTGGCAGCTTTCTCTTTGCTTCCTTCTTGGCATTAAACTTTAACCGAGGCACAGAGCCGCTAGACTTGTCTGGCTTAACTAAAAGCAAATTGCCTTTCTTTGACTTGATAACAAATAAGTCATCAAACCTTCTTGCTGATCTGTCGTAAGCTTCGGGGTGAATCGGAATTGTTAAGTATTGAGCCCTTTTTGCAGTTATTGTCCCTCCCTTAACTTTATGCGGAAGAATTGGGCTTGCTATAACTACAGCAACCTTTCCATAGCCTTCACTTACTGGATTGTTCACACTTCCCCCGATACGCCTGTTCCAAAAGTGCGTTCTCCTGCTTGGGTTTAACTTGTTAGGCTCCGTTGCATCTTTTTCACGGTAAAACTTTCTTAAATATTCAGAAACACCCCTAGCTCCTACTTTAAGAACGTCATCAAGCTCCTTCTCGCTGAACCTCATGCGATCAATACCAGAAGGAAGTTCTACCTTGGCTGCAATCATTTCTCTGCTTTCTCCATTTCTGGCAAAGGAGAAGCTTCATATCGTTTTACTGCTCCGTTTACCATTGCGGCTCCCATGTTGCGTTCCATTGCATCCTGCAAGACTTTAGTGTCTAGCTTATCGAATAGCTCTGGCATGGTGTTCGCTGCCTTTGTGATTGCTCTTTCAAAATCTTCATCAGACACGTTATCGTCTAATGCTTTGCTAACTAACTGAACGAAAGCGGGTTTAACTGGGGCAAGCCATTGCTCACTAACTCCAGTAATGTCTTCCATAACATTATTAAGCAACTTGTCCCTTGGCCCCGGCTCTGCTCGTTCTGCCGCCTCAACTACTGAGCCGTCCTTTGAAAACATTGGGGGCTGCATTGGGCTAGGCTCTGGCGGGGTAATAATCTCCTCCCCACTTTGAGGGATAGGAACATCATGCCTGTCGTAGAACCATTCGCGTGGCATATCAATCCCGCTGCCTAAAAGTATCTGATCCCTTTGTGCTTCTAAAACTGGATCGCTTGGCCCTGCTAAGTCTGGGACAAGTGTAGGCATCTCGTAACAGTTGCCATAATTCAATTCACAGATTGCCCTAACTAGCTGCTCATTAAGAACGTCAGCCGTCCATTCACATATATCTTGCAAGCGTGTACGGTGAACATCTTCGTGGACTTCTCCCAAAGCTCTGCTCCCTGAGTCTCCTACATCTGTTGTTAGGGTTTGGCCAAGAATTGTAATATCACAAAGTTTATCAGCTAAATTGATAAAATAGCTTTGCGGATTGTCTGCTCCTGCTTTAGCAGCTTCTTTAAACTCTACTTGTGTCCCAGCCGGAAAAGCCCCCCATGAAGCCGCACCCATGTTCTCTAGCATATCTGCAATATCATTCTTGATGTTGGCTGCTGCACCGGGGTCGTATGTCGCCCAGCGTAGGGGTTGCCCAAATACTTGAGCAAAATTGAGTAACCAATCCCGGCAATAGTTTTGGCCACTCCACCAGTAAGCTAATTGCCTAAGCAATCCATAGCCCATTGAGTTGCCAGATCGGTTTTTGTATATGCCAATTAAGAACTTATTTTTTGGAAATTCCTCGTAAATCCCATCGGCATTAGGGGAAAGCATTAAGTCGGGCTGGTTGTACGGAAACGAATAATAGCGGGGATGACAAAAGTAAGATGACTTAGGACATATCCCTTCTGGGGTCATCTCCCAAAGTATCTCTTGAACGGAGAAGCCTTTGCCCACTCCATCGCATAAATCATATATCGCATTGCGGAAGCCATTAGTTCCTTCAATCGGATTGCCTATCCAGTTATCAACTGCATACTGAACAAAGTCAGCCTTTTCTTGTGCTGAGTCCGTTGGCTTCTCTCCCCGCTCAGTGAACGGCATTACTGTATAAGTTGCTCCTGCGGCTGCACTCTTTAATTCGTGCAAGTTCTTGGAAAGCCTAGCCCATGAATCCTCCATTAACTCATAGACTTGGTATTGCTGGCGAATATCCCCGTTTAAGGCGGCACGAAGGATAGCAATTACATTTGCGGGGCTTTGTTTACTGCCCAGCGAATTGCTGTCCATCCGATCTCGCGTACTCGGAGCGATGACCCTCTTGCTTATGGATGTTCCGTTCGGCCCCTTTTTGGCACTGAACACATTCCCTAAACGGTTTCTTAATTCAGCTATCATACTAATGTTGGCCTTAATCCTGCTAGTCTGGCCCTGCCAAGCATGATGTTATCAGTCTCTTGGATGGCCCCGGCTCCTTGATTTAGCACCGCAGCATAGTTAGCCAATGCTAAAGCGGTACACCTATCGGCGTGACCGTCTGCTCTGCGTAATGCTCTGTACTGTTTATTTCCTCCCGGCGTAGTTACTTCATTCACTGAGTGTAAATCTTCCCTAATTGCATGATCCCTTGGAACACGAACAGCCCTTTCTTGAAAGGCTCTCCGCAAACCGGGGAATATCTTTGCCTTAAAGCCCTGCGTGAAAGTGCATTGCTCTAGTTTGTAGTCAAATCGACTAGCTAAAGATTCGCTTAATGCGTTGCCTATTCCAGTTGAGTCAATCGCAGCATAAGAAGCCTTATTGATTCGGTCAGACAAAAGCTCCTCCTGCAAATGGTAAGGAGTGTCTTTAAGTGCTAGAACTTCCCTAGTCCAAAGAACATCCCCAACCTTTTCCAAAGTCCAACAAACCGTTAAGTCATGTTTCCGCCCTATATCAATGCCAACGTAGCGAACTGCCCTACTTTGCTGGTCATCATAATCAATAGTTGCCTCATCGCTCACGCATTCGTCTATTAACGTGTAAGGCAATAAGACATTGGCAGCGTCTACAAACTCGCATTCGTATTCTTGAGCCCAAGCATCTGGATCGTCTAATCCTGTCCTTAACTCCTCTGCATTCATAGGCAAGCCCTCCTCTATTGCTGAATGAATAGTTGTTTTATGTTGGACAAAGCCTAATTGCTCAGACTTGTTCCAAATCTCGTAAAACTTGGAATTACGCCCCGCTGGGGTGCTTATGATTCTTATCTTCAACTCTCCCCTCATTGGGTTAGAGATTGCAGGATAAATAGCTTCGTAAATTCTGTCTGGCCTTTCATGAAAAGCAAACTCATCAAGAACAAGGTTAGCTGAATATCCGCGTACAGTGTCGGGGTTTGCTGGTAGTGCTAGGATTCTTGACCCGTTTGTAAATCTTACTTCGCTGGTGCGGCAGTCTGGTTTATCTAGCCCTAGTGCTTCAGTTACTACTCTTGCTACGCGATTGCCCTTGACCATCCATTCCTCCGACTGCCTTTGCCCTGCGGAAAGCACTACCCAATCTGTGTTAGGTTTATCAATGCAACTAGCGACAGCCTCAAAAGCTGAACCAAGTGACCCGCCTATCTGTCTGGACTTTAGCCAAATCTTGAAACGTGAAGAGTCAGAAACCCATCGTTGCTGGTATGGCAACATGAGTTTGAATAAAGCTTCTGCTCGTTTCTCTTTGTCCATTTAGTTGTTCTCTACTTTAGGAGCCCCAAGCATTTCCCGCCAAGTGCCAACAAGAGTTTTCTCATCAGTAATCAAATGGCCAGAGTGTTCTACATTTACATCTGCCCTGTCTGTAAAGCCACATACATTTTTAAGAGCAAAGATTAGGCTTACTACATTATCCTTTTCTAAAGCCTGTTGAACCAATTTACGCTTGAGGGAAGTTTTCAGCTTGGCCTTCCCTTTTTCATAGGCAACGCTAAACTCACTCTCTGGATTCTTGTATTGCCTCTGAATTACATCGTGCGAACAGCCCAAAAGAGTAGACATTTCACCAAGTGTAGCATTCAAACCTCCTAGCCTTTCAACTAGGTCTAGGTCAAAGACTATTTTAGGTCTACCGCCGGGATGTTTGCCATTACTGGCTGGTGTGGGGGAGGTGAGTCGCTTGCCTGTTGTAGCTCCTGCCATTGAAGCAACAAGTTTGACTCTGAAGTGTGGGGGCGTATCAAGTGTTAATTTGTGCTAATTAGTGCTGATACTGTAATTTTGTAGAAGTATTTCTCTTTTGAAGGTAATTTTCTAGGTCTTGTTTCAGAATAATTTCCTGTTTTCCTGCTAAAAGAGAGGGAAGTTGCTTTAGTTTTACCATTATTCTGACTCTGTAAGGAGTAACACCGATAATTCTAGCTACTTGAGGGATAGAGTAAGAGGGTTTATTTAAATTAGTTTGCAACTTATTCATTTTTTCGGTGTTAGTGGATTCTGTTTGTTTCGTTTAATATCTTCTGAATGCGTTTGCTTTTTATTGGTTTAACTTGTTTAAGTTTCATTTGATATTCATCAACTTTCTTAAATTTACTAAAATCAATATCCTTTTTCCTTATTAATTTAGTATCAAAATTACGCCATGCATTTTTAATAACGTGCTGCGGCCTTTGAAATCTTCTGTCTGTTTCAACTACTTTAGGCCAAACACGCTCTAAGCTTCTAGCCATTTGCAGTCGGCCATCGCCTTTATAAAGTTTATCCATATTACCGCCTTTCATGCTCATTGTTACCATCTTTTCAATACTAAAAGCATTGATTAAAACAGTACAAAGCCCAGCGGCTAAAACTTGCAAACAAAGGTCTGTATCTTCATTGTAGCGACCTCTCCATCTTTGTTCTAAGTTATTATCTATTAATAAGCATGAATAAACATGACAATTAAGGGTGAATGGAGCTAAGTATGGAGTTTGAAACATGGTGTAACATAGGCCAGAAATAGCGATATTTTCGTATCTGTCAGTAAAGTCCTCACAAGTTTTTAAAGCTATATTTGAATCACAAGGAATACGTTTGCCTTTAAATCTTCTGCGAGTACATCTTGAATTATCATCTAAAATCCAGTGTCGTTGATGTCCAGCAGCTTTGGAATGTTCCCAAACCCAGTTTCTAGCTGGTATTGAACCTTTTCCTAAATTGCTAAACGGAAGAATTAGAAGCCTATCTTCGCCGTATTTAGCAGTATAAGCTTCCTTTTCTTGTGGTTCTATTACTATTTTAAAGGGCGTTTTATCTTTTATAAGAAAGTTTGCAGTCAAACAGCAATCTGCTCTCCCTTTAGAGATAACGTATATGGGATATTTAAGTAGCGGTTTCAAATCCTTTTCTGTGTTCTTTGCTCCATAACTTAAAACAACTTGCACACAATCCCTTGGTCTTGGTGTTTATTTGAACTCCGCATCCACAACATTGTTTTCCTTGCATAAGGGGTTCACATTCTCCTTGCAATTGCATCGGGCGAATCCAGCTTCCAGCTCGCGTCCATCCGTTTTCCCATTTAGGTTCCACGACTGTTTCAAATCCTGCTTTTTTGATTTCTGCAATGATTTGTTTAGCTTTTGCTATCCACGGCCTTTTAGGGATGGGATGAAAGTCAATAATTATAGCCCTTAACTGAGGTTGCACTATATTGAACGAATATTCCGCTCCTTCTACATCTATTTTTACGATAGTTGCATCCTTAATGGCTTCTTCATATCGAATAGCTGGAACGGCAATGCTTTGTTCCTTTCTATTCGATAAATTAATATAATCCTTTTCATATCCCACCACCGCAGCATTGATTATTTCATAATTCGGCAAATTTACCTTTTTAAGGATTTCAAATGTTGCTGGTGTCGGCTCGTAAGCAATTACTTTTTTGACTGGAAAACGAGCACATCTGATCGCATAGGTTCCTACATAAGCCCCTATGTCGACAACAATATCTGAATGATGCAATGGTATTGAATTTGTCTCCTTAACTGGTGTAATGAAAGGAGCTTTGCTTCCGTTGCATATTACATGATGACCACCGGGAACATTTCCACCTTTTACTAATTTACATTTAGGAATTTCAATCATGACTCTAATCGCAAAGAAGATTCATCGTCTTTATCTCTGTGAGGAAACCATATTGATTTTGTTTTATCAGTAACAGGGGAGCCAACAAGTTTAGCAAACTTTTCTCTATCCTCTGCATTTGCAAAATTTATTATTAATTGCAATGGCTTTTCCCCTTTCTCATACTCAGGCATTCCAACCCATTCAGCCGCTGCATCAAAGTCCTCAATTTCTGAAGCGGGTCTGCTTACCATAACTAGATTAGCGAGCATCGCATCGTCGTACCCTGTTCCAAGAAGCCCAGTTATATCAGAGTCTTTAATATCTTTAAGCAACTCAGACAACAATCTATCATCTACAATTCCTAAATGAGCAATTTCATTATCACCAGTAAGGACTTTCATAGCTTTTTTATTAGTATGCGGGACATCCAGCCTAACTACTGGGATAGTTTTTAAGCCCATTTTGTTGCTTGCTTTCACAACGCCATGCCCTGCTAGGATAATATTGTCCTTGGCTATTACTACATTCCGATAATGACCATTATCCTTTATTGATTGAACAATATGATCCAACTGGTCATCGGGATGCTCTCGGTAGTTTTTAGGATGCGGCTTCAGTTCAGAAACTGCAACGTACTCAATAGCGATTTGCTTATCTGTTTTTTTACTCATCTTTAAAAAGTTTTTTCAAATCAACTTCCTCTGAAGCTTCTGGCATTGGAGCATCACTAATCTTTTCAGCCATCGTTACATACTTGCCCTCGTTAATTGCATCCATGCCAAGCTTGTCCATGAACTTCTCTAAAAACTCACCCTCAACGTCTGCGGCAGCTTTTAAATCTTTATTAAACGTATCGTCAGGAGGAAGCACTTGCTCGTTTTTAGCTATTAACCCCATACGGATAGCCTCATCCCTGCGTACATCCTCAACATCCATCCCACTGTTAAAACCCCAAGGCCCAAATGGAACACCGAAGCCACCTATGCTTTGATCATTCATGCGAAGCCAGAACTCCATATCATCTTTACGCCTAACTTCGTTGCGGTTTCTTTGATGCAAAGGTCTTGGAACTTTCCGCTGTTCAGCCCTTATAAACCTTTGAGCGGGATAAGCGTCTAGGATTGCTGGGTCTTGCCCTTGCTTGTAGTAGCCGTATGATTGAGCTTGTTGGGTTTGAGTGTCAAAAATAAGTTTAAGCCTAGACTCGCTGGCAATATCCTTTATTCGCGTAATTAAATCCCTGCTCATATCTGTGCCGGGAGGCAATATGTTTCCAAGTCCAGTTTCCTTGGCCAGCTTTTGCATTTCGTAAATGAAATCCGCCCTGCTTGTTTTCTTTAACGCTGAAACTCTCCGCCCATCTGGAGTAGTTACCATTTCCCTAGCTCCAGCTAAATAGTCCACTAGCATTTTTTTTGACTTATTGAGAAACTTCATGCTCTCAACATTGCTAGTGAAATAAGCTCTTTCCCTAATAGCCGTAGGCATTGCTGCCCATTGTTTACTGCTTAATTTTTTGGCGATTGGTTTCTTTTTCCCAAGTCGCCTTATGGCTTCTATAAATTTAAGCGGTTTAATTAAGATTTCTAAAGACATCGTGTTTTACGTTTTTCACTTTAAACTGTTAAACGTATTGACAGCCTCCCCCTACTTACCAATCATTTAAAAGGATAAATCCTTTGTTTAAAGGGTTTTATTTTCTTTTCCATTATATCATATTCAACATGGATAAAGTGTTGCTAGAAACGATCCTAGTGGCAATAAGGCATAATTTAAACAATTTATGTCATGGCTTCCTGCTTTTCTTCATTTAATAAGGCTTTTAAGGTTATTTTTAGTTTTCTAAACTCTTCCTTAGCTTGCGGGTTTCCTTGCTGGTAGTAAGTGCTTTCAGAATTTCCTGCATGAGTTTCCATTTCCTGCCTAATTACCTCAATACGTTTCCATAACGGCATTGAGGGTTTGGAGTTATCCTTTGCCTTATTGTTTCTGGTTCTCTCCATTGGTTTACCATCCGCTTCCCACCAAGTTTTCACTCTGGTAAGAAACGCTTGCCAGTTAACAACCTCATCCCCTTTGCTTTTCCACCCCTTTGCTTCCATATCAAGCCACCAATCCTCTGCTCTCCATTCAACAAGCCCAATCTGAACAGCATAATTTAAAACCTCTTGCTTAGATGGAATCTCCCCTATGTTATTTAAACTATTAGAAGAAGAAGTAGAAGAAGAAGTGTTGCCATTTGGTTGCAAGCAATCGTCAACCACCCTTGAACCACCCTTGGCTGTAGGATTATCAGAGTTGTTTTGTGTTTTCTTTAGCAATTTACGCATTTCTGCCGACTTGCGTCCTCCCTCTCTGGACTTCTCAATCCATTTTTGCCGCTCCTCTCTGTATTGTTCAAGTCGATCATGGACAAGCACCTTGCCCTTTGGAATGAACATGGTTGACACATTGGTTGCAAGGGTGGTTGAAGCACCCTTGCCAATGAGTCTGGCAATCTGTTCGGGTTCCTTAGGGATGCTGCCAGCGTTCCAGCAATGGCAGAGAAGTCTAATATAAGCCCCTTCTTCTTCGAGTGTCATAAGTTGCACTCGCGAACTGGCTAAGTAATCGCCAGCATAAAACATAAATGCTGGAGCCTTACTCATGCAGCTTGTTTCTTCCTCCTCTCTTGGCTCCAACGTGCATCAGCAGCTTTCTTCATAAGCTTCCGCTTCTTGTTAGCTTTAAGGCGTTGACCTAATAAGACAGGGCAAAAAAGATTACCGTCTTCATTTCTATTAAAGTGAACGCTGATCTTAGGCCAAGCCGCTTTAAACTCTCCAAGGCTGCATCCTGCTAGTTTAGCTAGGCTGCGGTCATCAGAAGGTAATTCTTTAGAATCCCAGCAATGACATAGAAGGCGAATGTAGCACCCCATTTCTGAGGCGTTCATTACAACCATGTTTGAGTCTGATATTAAGCTTTTTGCGTTAATTGTTATTTCGTTAGTCATGCTGATGCCCTCCAAACTGTAGCTAGTTTGCCGCTGCTATTTGTTCGCCGTGTTCCAGTGTCCTCAATCTTTCCAAGTGCTGCTAACTCTGCAACCCTTGGGCGTACTGACAAGATGGACTTGTCAATAGTTGTAGCCACTTCGTCGGCTGTCATTGGGTGTTTGTTAATTGTTGCTAGGCAACGCTCACGCAAAGTAGGGGCTGTAGCTTTAATCTCATTTGCTGCTTTACGGCTAGGCCCATCCTTATCCTTGTTTTTAAATCCCGGCTCATTTGGGTATTGGTACGGGAATCTTTTTGTATCATTTAAAGGCAGATTAAACTGCTCGGCTTCGTGATAATTCTTAACTCTTTTAGCTGTTGTCATTTGTTCCTTTCATTTGCATATTCTAATATTAATAAAGCGTCAGCAGTTTTAAGCGTAACCTTCTCAGAAGGAAATAACCTTTGTGCTTCTGCTTTTAGTTTGTTCTTCCATTGGGTGTTAGTTGACCCTCCTCGAGTCCCTAGCCCCAACGCCTTAATCCATTTTTGTGGGCTTACAAAATGAAGGCGTAGCCCTAACGCTTGAACTACGCCCTCGATAAACCCGTAATTTCTTCCGTAAACAATAGAGGCCGATCCTGACTGAGCTTTCCCTGCATACTTAACGCAGGATTCCATATAACACTCAATAGCTGGCCCGTTTATGGCTTTTACTGTTCGCAGAAAATCTAAAATATCTCCCGGCGTGTCTGGCATAGAGCGGCAATGCATCTCCCCGCCCGCAAGCCGATAAGCGATGCCGCCAGACTTACCGGGGTCTATTGCAATTATGCTTTTGCTCAAAACGGTAAATCATCTCCCTCCTCCTCCGAAGGCGGAAGGTCAGCCGTATTTAATTCCTCGGTCTTAACAAAAGAACCAATAGCATTTGATTCTTTAACTTCTGGCTCTGCGTCCTTCGCCTCAACTGAGAGCGAGAAGAATTGTTCTCCAGAATTTTTAGCCGTTCTTATCCAGCCAGACAACTTGAACTCTTTGCCATCAATATTTAGTTCCCCCCTAACATCTGGCTGGTTAGGTTTTGATTTGTAGCTATTATTAAACAGCGTTCCTTTGTTTGTATTATCGTATTCTTTATCCATTAGTTTGCTCCTTTCTTTTGTTTTAGTGATGGGGCTGCAACCGTGTCAGTAGTACAGCCCTCTGTTAGTTTGTTAATTAGTTCCTTAGCTTGTTTACCTTTGTAGCCAAGCTCGTCTTTAAGTAATGCCTCCAAATCCTTTTTGGAAATGCTCACACTGTTTGCAAATGCTTCCCCATCAATTCCAAGCACCGCCGCCCTCCGATAGACCTCTTGTGTGTCTGTTATCTTGCTGCGAGTGGTTCCTTCTTTTAACTCCCAGCCCTCTACATTTTCACCAGACTTTAAAAGAATTTTTGCTTGTTCCTCTATGTCTTTAATTATCATTTTAGCAACCTGACTAACTGCAAGCAGTCTAGGCAAGTCACTTGGAGCTACTGGGGTTTTGGTTTGTCGGGCAACTGCATTTAGATTGCCCCTTGTTTCTGGGCAAATGCTTTTAGCGTTGCACCATTTACAAGCTTCTGGACTTGGGTATCGTTTCTGTGTCTCTGTAATTGTTACCCTGTCAACTAAATGCTTGCACTCCTCGCTTGTTGTTTCCAGAGCATCAGCATCATAGGTAGCTTGGTCATATCCGTCAGGAAAAACTAGAGCGACATGAACCTCGTTTAACAGGCTTTGGTAATGCCTATCTACAAGAGTTGAAAGAGCTGCAAGTTGCAGACTGTCCTCTGCCTTACTGGTGTAGCGTGAAGATTTGAAGTCAACAATTAATGCAATCTTGTCCTTATCTTTTTGAAGTAAATAAACCCGATCAGCTTTACCACTCCAACGTGATTCTGTGGCCTCATCCCAAAAACGATGCTCAGTAAGTTGTTCAGCAATTTCCCAGCCATCAGCAATAAATTTGCCAACAAGAATAGATTCATATTCTAATAATTGCTTAACAGTTTCCTTTTCATCTTTGGCCAAAAGTTCAATGCTTGTTTCGCCAGCACAAGCCGCATGAACTCGCGTCCCCCTAGCCGCCGCCTGTGAGGGCGGGGCTTCTGGGGCTGCTTTGTTTAAAGTAAACGAACCGGGGCAATCGTTATACTGGCCAAACGCTGAAGCTGAAGGGCATCCTTTACGCTCGTCTTCATTCACTTTGAATCTCCTCGGTTACGGCTTCGGCCTCAGTCTCAATCTTCTTAAACATTGGAGCCGCTGGCTGGACTCGTTTCATGTTTGAAAACTGTGACTCATCATCCTTCTCCATGCTCTCTCTAATTTCTGGAGAAAGAGGCAACCATTTAGCCAAGCGTCTAAAAACTGTCTTCTTAGCCATCTCATTCCAATGGTTAACCCACGGCCCATTCTTTCCCGCCTTTGAGTCTGCCCGTATTTTCTCGACCTCTTCGCGTGTCATTACTTCGGCCTTGGCTGTACCATTTATAAACTCAACCTCTGCATACACAGCGACAACATTGCCGCGATTAGGCAATAAGCTTTTATTATGCACCTCAACCTTGCCTCGATTGTAAATAAAGTCTTTGTTTTCAATTTCAGATTCATAAACAACATCGGCATGAATACGAGCTACATCTCCATTTCTAAGGGCAAGCTCAACTAAGCCCTTGTAGTCAATTAACAAGGTACACTCCTTGCCATAGGGAACAAGATGGGCTCGTCTACCATCTGGCTCTAGCCCTATCTGCCCAAGCTGAAGCAGACATTTAAACAGGCTTTGCTGCGTACATTTAAGCAGGGCGGGATTAGTATTAACTTGATTAAGAGCGACCCCTGCGAATCGTTCTGGCGTTAAATGCTTCGGCAATGCCGAGGCTAATTTGATTTTGAAAGCATCGCTACCAAGATGCTCTTGAACTGTTTTAGGTTTTTCTTCCTTTACTATTTGATTTTCTTCGTTACTCATTTATTTCCTTTCTGTTTTTACAGTAAGTGCTGCAAGTTTGTTCCTTTCAGCAAAACGGCAGCGGAGGCTTTTGCCTCCCTGCCACCTCCACTAACACTCGCTAGTTTCAGTAAATTTAAAAATCCTCAAACGCCTTAAAACAGGCGGGAGAGGATGACGATAGGGGATATGTGGTGAGACTTTAAAGTATCATCCTCCCCGCCGTAGCCTTGGCCTAAAAACCAAGCCCCCACACAACTGTCGAAAAAAGAAAAAAGACAATCATGCAAGGGCATGGTTAGGCACTGGCTGTGAGTGTGCATTGCTTACGCATTGCTTAAAAGCTTAATCATCATTTTCGCAATGGTCAGCAATTTGCTTCACGGTGAATTTAGAGCTGCCGGGAAGTTCTTGCTCATTGAGCTTGTCAGCTTTTGCCCCTGCCTCAAGAAGCACATTAGCAATGTCTTCAGGCAAAGGGATTGGGTCGCTATCCCCTGTTGAAATGTAACGGAATCGGGGTATCAGTAATTTTTTGATTACATCCTCATAGCTCCATTTGATTTCTTTAATCTTTGCTTCTTCCATTAGTTTTTTTTCTTCACTCATTTAGTTCCTTTCATTTGTTAGTTATTCGTTTTCTTCACCACATCCAGAACACTCCAAAGGAGGTCTGCCACAATTCTCACAATACTCTAGCTCAGAGTAATCAAACTCTCTTTCGTAATCATCGCTCATTTTTGTCCTTTCGTTTTCTTGGTTTACGTTTCTTTAGAATCCCTTTCGGGTCTAACTCAACAGCCGCTTTTTTAATTATTGCGTCCTGCCATTCTTTACTTCCTCCAATTACTTCAATTTTCATTTTCTTTTTTCAGCATGAAATCAACCCACTTTTTAATTAGCTTATCAGTTAAATAAGCTGGGTAAGGTGAACCTTTTTCCTTAATTCTATAACTTAATGTATCAGAGTGTAGCATGAATTTACTGCGACCAATTTTGCCCAAATTATCAATGGGAGTAACTAAGTCAAAAAAACGCCATTTTTTATTTGGCGATTTAATAACAAGAGAATCATTCCCTTTTTTTGTTCTACGCGTGACTTTAATAGCCCAATCATCTGGCAATAGTCTCCAAAATTTTATTGCTAGATTATGAACAATATTGTCATGTGGATGCATATCGACTAGGGCTTGCCTGTCATATTCCTCTGTCCATAGTTTTCTATTATCATATATCATTTTAGTTTGTTCCTTTCGTTTTTTATCTGTTAAACCTTCGCCTAAAAGCATCGGCTGAATCTCTTTTATATTGATTTTCAATCTCTTTAAGGTCGGCTGTCAATTGTGATAAATCACACTCAGGCATTGAGGCAACCGCTTCAACCATGTATTCAATTAATTTAGTTCTACTGCAGCCTATTTTGGCACTAATGTTATTAATCATATCTGAATGGTATTTATTTAATCTGTAAGAAACCACACAGGTTTTATTGCTCAATTTGTTTTTTTCATTATTGTTCATAATTTATAAAAGGCATGGTTTCCGATTGTCTTAACAGGCTTAATATTTTTAGCCCAATAAGGTTTTTTCTTCATCCAAGTTGCATGGTAGTGATTAGCATTACCCACAATTGAATGATCCAGATTGCTAATGTTCTTAGCGACAAGCATAGCGTAAGCTGCTTCGGGCAACTCAAGCAAATGCTCCAAGTCTTCAAACGTCTTACCGTTCCAGCAGCTAAACTGTTTATTAGCTAAACAGATAACAGAGTGCCGCCATTTACGCTCTATTGCTCTTTGAGCAATGACAGCCCCCACAGCATACATACCCGCTTGGCCTTCACCTCTGGCCTCTGCCAGAATTGTGATAGCTACAATTTTTACGCTCCTTTCACTTGTTGGCTTTGCTTGAGCCATAATGCCCAAAAGCAAACCAGCAACTCCCATTGAATATTTAATTAAGTTCATTTTGTTCCTTTCCTCTTTTATTAAGAAAATCAATCCATCCTTGTTTAGAATTTAAAACTCGATAACACCTCTTATCAATCTTCACGGGCAAGTTTTCCCAATGCGAAGCAATCTTGTTAGCATGGTTATTACTGTGTGCATATTCATCATGGATTAACTTATTGTCGCTGTTATATATTTTTACTCTAAATATTGTCATTCTTTTGTTCCTTTCTGTTAATAGTTTAAGACAGTGGCTTTAAAGAAAGCCCTGCCCTTGTTTACTGGAATCCTCCAGCTAATTGGTTCATTTGTTTCCTCTGCATAGTGAATAATAAATGCACCATCCTCATCAGTTGCTAATGTCCAACCAGTTAGGCCATCGCTAGTTAATAAAGCGACAGCCTTACCAGTTGGATAATTAGAGACTGTAATTGTTATGCCATTGCTATCTGGCTCAATAACAAGAAAAGGCTCTGCGGTGACTGACACGCACAGAGCCAAGATAATGATTAGATGTTTCATTTATGTTCAGAGCAAGGTTGGTTTGGCATACAATCACAAGTTGCCCCTAAAGCGGGATCAAGATTGTCATACAACTCTTTTAGCAATAGATCATTTTCATAACTTTTGATCGTTTTATTAATGCCACTGAATGCCTCGCAAATCTCGTAACTCATCTCGTCAATGATTCGCGTCTGATCTGCTCCAAACTCGCCCTTTAGTTTTGCGGCAAGCTTTTCAATGACTTCTGTCTTTATAGTTTCTGCAATTTTTTCTAGTTTACTTAACTCACTCATATTTGTTCCTTTCTCTTTTTTTTTCTTAATTAGTAAGAATTTTTTTTCTCAATTAGTAAGAAAAATAATACTGGCGGCCATAAAGGGGTGAAATGCCCCCAGCACGTCTTAATAGTGCTACTGCCAGTATTTAATTATTAGTTCAATTCAGCTACGGGTTTGCCATAGCTTACCAATTCAGCCCCAAGTTTCAGTGCTTTATTCTTTAAGTGTCGACCCGTACCAAACTGTGAAGCTTCCAACCTTTTAGCATCACCGCCACGGTAGACCTTATGATGGTCAACGTACTCTGTGACTGCATTGTAAGCACCCCAAACAGTTCCGCGAACACCCTTGATGTCGCTGCCCCTGCCTGTGTGCATTAAGCCCTCAACTTCTTCCACCTTTTTGGTGCGGGAGTTTGTCTCCTTGTTATCGTCAAACAAAGAGGTGTGAATGTAATTACGAGTCTGTTCACCATTCAACTGCTTTTGTGCAAAGCTTTGAAATAGGTTTTTAACTTCATCATAATAAACTCCAGCTTGTGACAATATCTTGCCAGCGAAGTTCATACGGTCAGCAACGTCACCAACGTGCTTGACTCTCACAGTGCTGGCTTCCTTCATCATGCTCCCAACCGCAGCCGTAAGAGTGTTATTACAGACTACACGAATTGGAGTAAACGAAGCCATAGCGGCATAAGAACCATCATGCGAGTTGGTCAGCAATAGGTATTTCTGAACCTCATCGTCAGGAAGAATCTCAATCGGGTCTTGGTCTTTCATGTTAGCGAGCAACCAAATCCGTTCACCCTTGCCAGTGAATCCCGCCGTCTCATATCGACAAGCATTCTCGCCAAACAAACCATCAAAGAACGAGAACGCATCCTTGTTCTGTAACGGACTATACTTTGGCCCAACCACACCAAGCTCGTCGCCAGTGTCCATTCGTCGGACAATCTTGCCACGCTCAGACTTGATGTGCTGAATGTACTTGTGATTTCCCGCTTCGTCGCGGTTTGTCACTTGCTCATAATAAAGGGGAGCAACCTCCACTGGCCAATCAAGGTTGGATTCTCGCAGAGCAGTCTCCGCATCCATAGCTCCATCAATCTTTTGACCAAGCCCATGCCAAGGAGTATCCCCTGAATAAGCGATGTTAGCTCTACCATTAGTTGTTTCTATTTTATGCATATATATTTGTTCCTTTCTTTTTTAGTTAAAGCGAAGGGGGAAAACGCTCCCCCCTCTGTTGTTGTTAGTTATCTAGGCAATCTTCAAACATAGGATGTCCTAAAGGTTCATCCTTGCACCAGCAAACTTTTTTACTTTTAATCCGCTCATTAATATAAGCCTTTGCTTCAGCTAAAGTACAAAACGTAATAGTTACGTTTAGATACATTTTACTTTTGCCGGGGTGAGCTTCTTCCTCCGTCAAAACGAATTTGTCATTTTTTGCTACAACTTCCCAAAAAACATTCATGTGTCTCGCAAGTAATATATTATTTTCTCTCATAAGTTCCTTTCGTTAAAAGTTAAAGAGGGGCCGAAGCCCCTCCGTTTATATCTCAGCCAATGTAAGGTTGCTGCCAATAACAGTAACCCTATTTTCAAGAGCTTTATTTTCCATAATGCTCCGTACTGGAAGCAGCTTGTGAGTCAGTGGCTTTAGAATGCTAATATAATCATATTTAGCAATTAACTTTTCCCACTTAAAACAAGTCTCGAAAGCTTCTTCGGCTGTTCTGTAGATGACATTAGATTTCCAAATCTTGTCATTACCAAAGTCGATAAAACAATGATAAGAACCATCTTCATTCTCAACATAGCCAATCTTATATTTTTCGTTCATAAGTTCCTTTCTGTTTCTGAAGCCGAATTGCTTCTGTCAACATTCAACAGTCTTGGTGCGTTAATTCAAGACACGGTGAACAATGTTAATCCCGCACGCTTGTGGGATGAATGCTGACAGAAACAAGAGGGCCGTTTGACCCTCTGCTTCTGAATTTGTTTACGGGATGAATTTCTGCTCCTTTAACATTCGTTTGGATTTAGCAGTCCGCTGGGATTATTTTTAATTTACCCTTGCCGCTCGCTGTCCTTAGTTTCTAAACCTGATTCAATCTCTCGCTCTGTCCATGTTTTTGCTGGCAGTCACCGCGAAGTTTAGAAACTTGTGGGGGAGTTTTTCTTTTGAGACATATCAAAAGTTCCCTCTCAAGGATGCTAGGCTATCGGCTCTCGTTGGCTGGTGGCTTTGGTCGCCCTGAGTAAACTCAGTATGGCTGGCCACCCGTGCGGTCAGTCCCACCGCACCCCCTATGTTGGGGCGGAATTTTTACAAGTTCCTGAGCTTGATCGGTTTCCCGATACACAAATCTTACCATATGCAGAAAGGAATGCAAGCGAAA
>VTLG01008675.1_pt1 | contig 18832 bp, 15 predicted proteins | sample 4694571 | NCBI WGS metagenome assembly VTLG01 (sample SAMN12604809, study PRJNA352737) | marine metagenome | biome: ENVO:00000447; feature: ENVO:00000209|ENVO:00000569|ENVO:01000036; material: ENVO:00002151; isolation source: viral sequences binned using virsorter ...
TAATTGCAAGAATTTAACCGTAAACAAATCAGGATGGTATCTTGGCAAAAAATTACTTTTATTAATAATCTCTATTCAGGAAAAAGAAGCCGATCCCACTCTTCTAAAACTAGAAAATCTATTAAAATTATTTCGAACCTTGGAGGAAGAATATATAATGAGATTTAAAGCTATTTACAAGGTTGTGAAGTTCTTGGGGAATAACCAGTTTGATTTTAAATTAACCTTAGAAAAGCAAAAACATTATTTAGACTTATTGATAGAAGGTAAAGGAGACTATTTGTGGAATCCCTTGGGTTACGAAATGATTCGTTTTGATGAGTGGTTTATGGAGCAGTTTGAAAGTAGAGAAAGATAATTTTGTTGTACTATTGTTGTACTTTGTATAAATATAAAATAAAAAAGAGAACTATTAAGTTCTCTTTTTATCTAGTAGCGGGGACAGGACTCGAACCTGCGACCTTTGGGTTATGAGAGAACGGAATATTGTTATAATATATTTCAAAAAAATCAATTACTAGATAAGAAAAATATTACAACAATCAAATTTAGTTATATATATGCAAGTTTAAAGCAAAAATGTTGTACTATTGTTGTACTTTTTTTACAATGGGATATATTAAACCACTTATCAGAAAATCAAAGAAAAAACGCAATGGAAAACTACCCATTGAACTGAGAATAACTATCAAAAGGTATGCTCATTATGTAAGTATTGGAGTTGATATAGAAGAAAAACATTGGGATAACATAAGATGTAGATTGAAGAAATCATACCCAAATTCAGTTAGAACAAATAATCTAATTGCTCATTATTCTGCAAAAGCTGAGGATTATATAGTGGAAAAAGAAACCAAAGGAGAGGTTCCAAACATAAAAGACTTACGTCAAGTTGTTTTCAATAAGCAATCAGAAGAAATGTCATTAGAAATAATTGCATGGGATTATATCAATGATTTGGAATTGCAGAAAAAATATAAAAGTGTTGCTTCCTCTCGTTCTCGTGTAAAATTCATTTTAGAGTTTTTTAATGGGAAATTGGGTTTTTCACAAATTACTGAAGCAACTTTATATAAGTATAGAATATTTTTAAAATCAAAATACAATCATTCAGAAAGAACTATTGTCAATCACCTAATTTTGATTCGCTCATTGTATAATAGAGCAATAAAAAGTGGGATGGCAAATGCAAATGAATATCCTTTTGGAGAAAGAGGTATGAGTATTAAAATGCCTGAGAGTCAAAAAATAGGATTAGACAGGAGTGAAATAGAAAAGATTGAGAAGTTTTTACCTAAACCGTTTTCTACAATGTGGAATGCAAGAAATGCTTTTCTTTTTTCCTTTTATGTGGCGGGAGCAAGAATTTCGGATGTATTAAGCATTAAATGGACAGATATTAAGAAAGATCGATTGTATTACATTATGGGAAAGAATAAAAAAGTAGTGTCAATAAAACTTGCAGATAAAGCACTAGCTATAATAGAAGAATATAAAAAGCATAAGAAAGAAAAAGATAAGTATGTATTTCCTGAACTTAATAATTGTATTGAAGAGGATGAAATGGATAGAATTAGAAAGATTAATACTGCAACTAAGAAGTTTAATAAATGGTTAAAAATTATGGCAAAGGATTTAGAGATAGACAAGAAAATCACTTGTCATGTTGCTCGACATACTTTTGGTAATTTGTCAGGAGATAAAATTCCTATTCAAATGCTACAGAAATTATATCGGCATAGCAGTATTACAACAACCGTAAATTATCAGCAAGCTTTTATGAACAAAGAAACAGATGATGCATTAGATAAAGTTTTAAATGGAGATGATTAATTTATTTTTAATAACAAATTTACTTAGTAAAGATATGAAAACGCAAGTTTACTTAGTAAAACTAACGATTACTAAGTAGCAATAAGTAAAACTATGGATAACTATAACAACTTGGGAATAAATTTGTTTTTGAATTTTTTAAATAAACTAGGTCCACTAGTTGAGGAGTTAAATATACGACATAATCTATTAGAGGACAGAATTAAAAAGGATGTAAAAGAATTCAATAATAAACAGGTAATTAAACTAACAAGAATGGCTTTTGAAGATAGAGAAGAATATTTTGATGTTGAGATAAATAAGTTGAATTTCTCTATTAGAAAAGCAGAGCAAAATTATCAGTACAATAAAGTAGAGTATTTAAGCGCATTGAAAAAAGAATTAGAGTTTATTTCAGAGCATCATAGTTGTATTGAATACAAAAAGAAAAGCAAGAAAGAAGAAAATTTTATTTATTCAGAAAGCAGAAAGTTTGATGAGAATCTAGAGTTATTATTTAAAGGATTAACAAATGAAGGTTATATTGATTGTACACTAGGAACATTTAAAGCAATATTTAAAGAATATGAAATCAAACAAAAAGTTGACTGGAAAAAAGCACTTTCCTCTCTTCATTATTTTATCAATCAATTATTAAAAAAAAATAAATTTTCAGTAAAAGATAAGTGGGTTGTAACAGTAAAATGTTTTACACATGATTCTGCAAAAATTGATAAAAATAATTTGGCAAAAGCAAGCAAAATAAGTAGCAAAAATTTAATTAAAATAAATTCCGTTTTAAAATTACTTTAACAATTACAATCTTATAACACACTTAATAATAGTGTATTAGCATACGAAAACATGCTAATTCGTATAAGAAATCTGCTATAGTTCACTTTTTTATTCCAACTCTTTTTAGAAATATTTGTGTAAAATTTAGAAGCATGAATAATATAAAAATAGACCTTAAAGGTTTGGATGATATCAATCAGAAACTGGATTTTTTGATGCAAAAGATTGATAAGCAAAACTTACCGCCAGACCAAATAATATACGACAATAAAGGACTGCAAGAATTTTTAAAAATATCAGCAGGAAAAGCAGCCCTTTTAAGAAAGAATGGAAAATTGGCATATTCAAAGGACTCTCATACAGGAAAAATTTGGTACAAGCTTTCAGATATTTTAGAATACTTAGATAGTTGTTATTATGGAAGATTTAAATAATGAGAGTTTGACAAGAAGATGCAATAATGCAGATTGGGAAGTTTGTAATTCAGAATATTTTACTGCTAAAAACAGGAATCAATTTTACTGCAGCCAAAACTGTAGAGATGACTTTAATAATAGAAAGAAAAGGGAATTGCGTAATGGTAATTTACCTATTAAAGATGGGATTATTGTAAAGCTACAATCCCTTTTACAGTCCAACAAAGAAGTTTTCCTCACATCAAAACAAATAGAAGGATACGGTATTGATATTACAAAGTATGATGAACAAATCTTAATTGATAGAAAAAATCAAAGGTATGTTTTACGATTTGGTGATTTTTATATGTATAGAATTGAAGACGATTTATTCAGAATAATAACTAAAACAGAAAACAATGGAAAAAGAAGTGATTGACAAGCTATTTGGAGGACCATTAAATCCGAATCCTCACCCTAAAACAGGAATCCAATTAAGCACTTTATTTATTGTAATTGGAGGTGTAGCTTTAGCAGCTTTTCTTTATTATCAATTTACAAAAAATAGAAAAGAAAGAGACGATTAAAAAATCAAGAATTTTTACTACTTTTGAACTTAGAAACTAGTTCTTTTTTGATATTGCTATAGTCGTTTGCTAAACTAAAATCCGCAAATTTTAATCCGACAGCAAAAGGCAGGTGCATCCGTATGGGTGTGTCCTTGCTTTATATGTTGTCGGAGGGTCTTTGCGGAGCCTTGTTTAGCATGTATGTCAGTCAAGGTTTACACCCTGTTTTAGAAATTAAATATATTAATGGGCTTGTATGCTAAAAACTGGCATGCAAGCCCATTTTCGTTTATAGTGTTATCATAGAACACAAAACAATGTGCTATGAAAAAACTACTAATTACGCTATTATTATTTGTGCCACTTCTTGGTATATCTCAGGTTAATGTAAATGCGAATTTACATGAAGAAGATATGGAAATTGGGCACATTAAAGAGGTAGGTCCACAACCACTAGAATTTAAGAAAGATGAATTTGATTATGCAAAAACAGCACCTCCAATAATGAACTTTCCATACCCTATTATTTTTATACATGGACTTAGTGGAGATTTTTCATCATGGTGGGATTTTTTTGGTGGAAACTCATCAAACCCGGTTTTTGGATTAAATGATTGGGGCTGGACTTTTGGTGGTTATTCGGATTTTTGTCTAAATAGTTATGGTACATCAAGTCAAGATAGTTGTATCCTAAACTTGGAAATTAATAATCTTACAACTAATTTACAAACAGGAGATTATTATATCATTAATTTTGATTGTAATACAACTTATTGCCCATCTACTAATACTACCAATAATACAAGGTTAAGTAATCAAGCAGCAATAACTGTACAGGGTGAGGCTTTAGGTATTGCAATAGATGAAATTCTAACTATAACAGGAAAAGAAAAAGTAATATTAATGGGGCATAGTATGGGAGGATTAGCCGCAAGAGAATATTTACAGAATTCTTCTCATTGGTTCTCTAGTGATCATAGAGTCGCAAAATTAATAACTAGTGGAACTCCACATCAAGGAAGTGATATGACTGCAGTCGGAATTGTACCAATGTTGTATGATGAAAAATCTGAAGCAGTTAGAGATTTAAGAGATTCGTATTTTTATACAGGTTATCCAGGGGCTTTTTTAAATGGTAATGTGTTGGAATATGATTCTTATATACAAAATAATATTAGTTTTCCGTATCACAATGTTGATGTAAATTGTAATGGACAAGAGGGTAACTTTGTTACTGGATTAAATACTTTGACTATTCCTGCAAATCTTGATTATACATGTGTGATTGGTAGTTTAGGATTGTTCCCATGGACAGATGGAATTGTTTATACTTCAAGTGCTAATTTGGCAAATCTTTATAACATAACTCAATTTGAAAAATTTGAGGCAATATCAACATCTCATCTTAGTTTAACAGAAAAAGATTACATAAATTTTAAAGCAATTGATGAGCCAGATTATAGTAGCTTAGCATATAAATTAGATGTTGGTACAACTTATATTGGGCATTTTACTTTTCAAGATCCCAACCATCCTCTTTACTATAGTTTTGATTTAGATTATTACAAATTTACTTTAACACAACCTACAACTATAGATGTTTCAATAGCTAATCTGCCAACATCTGGATATGCAGCTTTATATGATAATAGTTTAAATGTTTTAACTAATCAAATAGCAACTACTGCTGGAAATATAAATCTTACCCAAACTAATTTACCAGCAGGTAATTATTATGTAAAAATTAGTGGAAATGCTTATGGCAATACAATTTCTGGAAGTTTTCCTTGGGATAAACCATACAATTATATTATAAATGCTTACGGTTGTACGGATGCAACTGCTTGTAATTACAATCCTAATGCAAATATTGATGATGGAACTTGTCTATATTCAACATCCAGTACTACTATCACCTCATACTGTGATAGTTTAATTTGGAATAATACAACTTATACAACAAGTGGTTATTATAGTTGGTTAGGCACTAATTCAGTTGGTTGTGATTCTATTGCTATACTTGATTTAACAATCAATATTAGTTCTGCATCTAGTGTAAATATTAGCGCATGTGATAATTATACCTGGAATGGAAATAATTATACATCAAGTGGAGCATATAATGCTTCATTAATAAATATGTATGGTTGTGATAGTAGTGTAATGCTAAACTTAATAATAAATAATAGTAGCAGCTCAACTAATATCCATACAGCTTGTGATACATTCAATTGGAATGGCATTAATTACACTAATTCTGGAACATACTTTAGCATACTAGCAAGTGCCAATGGCTGTGATAGTTCAGCAACACTTAACTTAACCATCAATAATAGTAGCACATCTACAATAAGTGCAATGGCTTGCGATTCTTACACCTGGAATGGGCAAACTTACAACTCAAGTGGAACTTATACTTATTCTACTAACAACACTATTGGTTGTGATAGTCTTTCTACACTAAATTTAACGATTAACAATTCTGTGTCTACTGCCAATACACTACAAATTTGTTATGGCGATAGTATAACTGTGGGAAATAGCACATATAACCAATCAGGAACTTATACGGATACACTGCAAGCAGCCAATGGTTGTGATAGTATCATTACGACCAATTTGACAGTAATTTCTCAAATTACATCTTTCATTTCTCAAAATACAAATGATATTACAGTAAATACTTTAGGTGGAAATACTCCGCATACTTATATGTGGAATACAGGAGAAATAACACAAACCATAACGCCATTATCCAATGGAAATTATTGGTGTATTGTAACAGATGTAAATGGTTGTGTTTCCGATACTGCATTCTTTGATGTTGCTTTTGTACCATCCTCCATAACAGAAGTTGAAATCACTAATCTTATTCTTTACCCAAATCCTACTGATGGTAATTTAACAGTAGAATTTACAACTGCAAAAGTCATTAATACAAAGTTGAAGATCTTTAATGCTCTTGGGCAAGAAATTTATAGTGAGGATTTTTCATCTATCCAAGGTATAAATAAAAAGCAAATTAATATTAATAATCTTGCCAATGGCATTTACACCTTTGAGTTATCAAATAAAGATTTTGTAGTTATTAGAAAGGTTGCTTTGGAGTAGATAATGACTCAATTGAAGTTAGGGATCTAAGAATTTATCTTATCAGATATTTTATTAATAATAGATTTTAATTCCTTTGGAAGTTCTTCCTTCAATCCATTATCTATAAAATATGCAGGTTGCGATTTAAAATGCTTTTGATATTCTTCTAGTTTTACAGTAACTGGATAACGACCATACCAAATAATACATGCAGTAAATTGATTTAAAACTTTTATTTCAGGCTTTGTTAATTCAATATCTACTTTTTGAGAAAGAGAAACTAAGTTATGTGTTATTAACTCTTTGGGCAGTTTCTTAAGATTAATGTCATGCTTGATATTATTTTTATCAATCCAAATACCTTTTAATATATTTTCTAAGAAAAAACCAAAAAGCAAAGTTGCTTGATTAAAAATCGACCAATCTTTGATGATAACTTCTACTTCAGGTCCAACTTCATTGCCATTGTTCTTAATTTTTTTTATTTTTTTTGAAGCATCTATACTTATATCTCTAAGAATAATAGCTGAATGTAAAAGTTCATTTGCTTTATGTATCCAAGGGTTTTTATTATTGTATACAAAGTTAAATGAAGATGTTATTATTGATTTCATTGGATTAAAATTAATACTTTGTATTTGAATGAATAACTATTTTTTGAATATCTTCATTTTTAATTGTCTCGGATTTATTTAATTTTAAATATGTTGAATTTAGCACTATCCGTTTTCTAAGAACCTCTACATTATTTTTACTTATACTAATTTGTATTTCTAACACATGTTTTTCCTTCTCAAGATTTAGTAGTTCTTTCAGTAGTTCTATTTCTTACATATAATTGAATTTTATTTTGCTTCAGATCTTACAACATTCCAAACTATTGTAGTAACATTCTCTTTGGAATTTTTATATTTCTTCTTTATTAACATCAATCCATTCTTCAACAATAGTCAAAAATTCATTATAATTTAAGTCATTAAAATCCCATTGAAGATCATTACATACTTCAGGTAATTCTTTAAGAAAAATCTTGTATTTCTGTTTTATAATAAGCGTAGATGGTATAGAATTTTTTCTTGAGGTTGTATGTAACCAATCTCTGACAGACTTAATAATTTTTTCATGATTATTCTCATGACCATATCCGTCTATACCTCCAATGTCTGAAAGAGAAATTTTAAACCTATGTCTATTTACATCAAGAATCATACACTTTTTTAATTTCTGATTTCTTGCCTCAGAATATTTATTGCATCCAAGAAAAAGTCCTAATTCAAAAGGCATATTAAATCTTGGTAAATTATTGTCTGGGTCTAATTCCACTCTTGATAAATCATGAATACCATATTTAGATTCCTCAATCATGCTATATATTTTATCAAGACGGTGTTCAGTTGCACTATTGTCTTCTAATGCCGTACGCGGAAAGAATCCACAATAATAAACAGTGAAGATTAACCCCCTAAAAAGTTCCAAATAGTTATCATCAAAAGGAAAATTAACAAAGACACTTTCAGTGAATGTAGCTTTCTTATACGCCATTATCTTTTAGTTTTCTTGCCTGTTACCTTTTTTGGAGTTGTATTTTTAGTTGTACTTGCTTTTCTGACTGCCTTCCTCACTTTAGATCGGTCAGCAGAAGTACTTCTTGATTTTTTAAAAACTCTTTTAGCCATTTATCATCTGTTTTATTAATTCTTTATTCTTTAAATCCAACTTGGATATATCCATAGCAACTTATTCTTTACTATCTCCTTGAACCTATTTGTCTGTATCTTTATTAAATATTTCAAAGTTTTTATACTATCATCTAGTCTGATTTGAATATTGTTGACTGGATATTGATCAGTAATAGAATCTACATGGTTTTCAATTGTAGTATATGTACTATTATCATTTAACCAAGTATTAATATTTTGTTCGTAAGTATTCATTATTCCACAATTATTCTCTTCTCCACAGTTCCATTATTATAAATATAAAAAAGTGGAACATTGGATTGTGGCTTTGTTTCTCTTCCCAAAATATCAACTATCTTTATTAATTTATTTACTCCATCTTTTCCGATATTATTATAGTTAATCACACTTAAAATCACATCATTATTACCCTTGAATAAAAAGTGAGAGGAATGTTGCACTGTATCATTATTTACAATAAATATTGAGTCCTGTAAAATCAACTTAGATGAGGATATATATTGAGATCCATTTTTCATTTCAAAACTTAATGGTGTTAAATACACAGCAGTACTACCATAAAAGTTGAAATCAATAATTGTATCATTCACATATTTTGCAACAAATAATCTATTGTTTAAATTAATAGGAATACTTACATTATTTAAAGTAGCGTTATCAGTATTAGCATGTCCTAACATATAACAATTATTATTGTCATTGGTAAAACGGAAAACTTTTGGAGGGTAATTTCCAACTCCATTTGACCCAAATTCATGTTTTTTTACAAATAATCCACTACTATCTATTACAATAATTTTTTCATTAGTAGCGATTAAAATCTCATTGGACATATGAATTACATCTCTATATGTACTAGAATTTAAACTATAAATCCAATTTATGTCTCCATTATTTTTTAATTCAATTAAAAAAGTATTGCTAATAGTGTCTAAAAATTGATTATTTAAAAATAAAGAGTCAGACATCCCAATATCAGAAATAAAGGTTATTTTTTTCGAGATTTTATCAATGGACAAACTATGATTTAAGGGTTGTGTTCCACTAATATTAGAATATAATGAACTTCCCCATATTAAATTATAATTTGAATCTATCTGTAATAATACAACTGTGGACAATAAAGAATCTGAATGATAATCAACATGATAGGTGGTATTGTTAAATTGAATACTTGCTCTAGCCATACCTAATAAATAGATATTACTATTCAAAACATAAAAATCATTAATAAAACATAGGTTTATATTATCCCCAATAATCTTAGTTTCAATATAATTACCATCTAGGTCATACTTTAGAAAGAAAGCTGAATAAGTATTGTTTTGAGAAGTAAAAATATTACTGTCAACTTCTAAAGTAGAGTTGAAATTTCCATACACATAAATAACATTACCATCTATACAAACTTTAATATTTTGGGTTAAAGATGAAAAATTAAATCCTCTTGCCCATTGGAATACTCCATTTGTATCATATTTTATTATTTGGTGGCTATTATTAACAATAATAGTGTCTTCAATAAATACAGTATCAACAAATTGATGTGTACTAGACAACAGATACATCCCATCATGATTATCTAAAGCAATATCTTCATATAAAATATACGGACTAGTTTTAAACCACTGTATGTTTTGTGAAAAACTTATAAATGGAATAAAGAATATTAATAATAGTATTTTCTTCATAATTACCTTGATTTTATAAATTGCTTAACTTGAGTATTGTTATTTGAGGCTAATTTAGTAAAATAAACACCCGCTTTTAGGTAAGCTATTTTTAGTGTGTAATTTTGCTTACCTTCAAGGAGTTTTTCTTTTTTATCAAGTACAATTTTACCAAATACATCAAAAACTTGAATTTGCATCTCTCCATCTATTTCTTGGTTCCAACTTATGACAATGTTATCAGAAGTAGGGTTTGGATGAATGTCAAACAAATCATTTTCTTTTAATATTTCAGGACTTGCTTTTCTTTCTGAACTATTTGCTGATTCAAGAGGATAAGGAGACCTTACATATCCTGTATTAGTTAACATTTTATACCAAACTTTTGCTTGCATATTTAGGTCAAGAGAAGATGAAACAATGCTTTCAATAACTTCTTTATTTTCTTCAGACAGATCTTTTATATTATATCCATTGGCAAACAAATCTAATTGCCATTGTTTTAATTGTAGATTGTCATCCATAGTTCCTTCTTGAGTATTCATAATCTGATTTATACAATTTTGAGCTTCCGTGTAATTTCCTGTTTTAATATAAAAAGGAATTAATTGTCTTTTAGTTTGTAAACTGCTATCTTGTTCAAGTACCCATATTACTGAATCTATATCTAAAGAATCCAAGTACATCCCAATTAGATTATTTCTTGTTACATTAAATTCAAATAAACTTTCATCTATCAACCATTCTAACTCTTTTCTGCTGGAAACACCATTTTGAGCTAAAATAATATTATTAATTGTAGAAGCGGGACAACAATTAGTATGTTGTAATACTATATCCAAAACTTCCTGTGTTAAAGGTGAGTTTTGAATTAAAATGTCTTCCATACTAACTGGGCAAAAGTGTGGTAATTTATCAAGCATACTCAACAAAACTTCATCTGAAAGGTAAGGTGAATACTCACTTAAAGTGTCTGAAATTTCCTGATCAGGAGCAGTGGATATACAATGCAACATATCATTTCTTCTTCCACCGTCAACTAAAGAATTATAATTATTCACCATATTTTGAATATTATTGCTTTTAATATTCATATCTACAAGTAAATTATTCTTTGTTTTTGGAATTGAAAAAGAAGATAAACAAGCGTCTATTGGAGCATTTAATCCACAACTATAAACTACAGCTATATTATTATTGATATTAGTATTAACTATAGGCATTCTATCATCATAAGCGTAATAATTAAAAAAATAATTATGATGCGAGTAAATGTGATTGTCACTATTATTAGGTGAAAATATATTAGCGGCAGGCTTTTCTAAAATATTATTAGGATTACAGTATCCTTGATTTCGTAACAATCCTGTTTGTCCTGGAGTCCCAGTAACATAAACAGAATAATTCAAGAGATCAAAGTTATTGCAGTCAAATTTTAGCCCTTCTGAGATTGGATCGTTATTATTCATAATATTATTATTTTGTCCAATGTTGTCATTTTCTGCTTGTAATCCAATATCAGTATTCTGGAAAGTATTGTTATAAGCTAAGCCATATCCATATGACACATAAGGGAAATTATTTGTATAATAGGTGTATTTTGCGCTATTATTTATTATTATACCTATGGAAGCATGAGAATTGGGTGGAATAACATTATTTATTTGATTTCCAGAAAAGTTATTCTCATCTATTTGAAAGAAAGTACTTTCTCTCATGTATATTCCTAAAGGTATATCATAATCATTTATTTCTATGGTCATATAAGCAGGCCAATTATTAATGCCAAAATATCCTATATGTGATGGGTCTGGTATATTAAAGTTATTACGATTTATCATACTGTTGTGCATGCCCTCCATTATAACTGCATGTCTATTATTTATAAAATGGTTCTGTTGTATGCGTACAAACTCACTACCATTAGTAGAACTTGCCCATATTCCTTCTGCTAAATTTTCAAAAGTATTCCATCCCACATTAGTACATGGAATCCCATATTGTAATTGTTGCATACAACCTCCTACTATAAACCCTGCATCAATGGTATAAATACCAGCGCCTCTATCTTCAAAGTTAAATAATGATGGAACTCTATTGATAAACTCACAATCTAAAAAACGAATGCCATCTACTCCCCACATAGTTACAAACGCTTCTGGGACAGTATTGTCATCAATCAACTTATCTGTTGTTTCAAATACACAACTTGTAAAGTAACTTATATTGTTTCTAAGAATAGTTGGATGGTAGGGGTTTATATTCTGATATTTTAAAAATTCTACTGCTCTTTTATTGTTTCTAAAGGTTGTATTTTCTACTTGTACTATTCCGCCATGAAAACCAGCAACTTGATTTCCGTCAGTATCTTTTTTCCCAGTTGAAATTGCTGTTCTACTATTTTCAATTAATGAATTTCGAATAATTACTTTTCCTTGCACACTAGGAACACCATTCATTGAATGCTGACTGAGTGATTCATCACCCCAAACATCTATACCTTCCCACATATTATCACAAAAATTGGTTAGAGTACATCCTTCTAATACTAAAGATGCATTTCTTTCAACAATTATCTTTCCCCAAGCACCAAATTCAATTTTTGCTCCATTATTTATTGTTAAGGTATTCCCACTTTCAATAGTTAGAGTATGTGCAACTGATGTGTCACTTGACCATGTTTCGTTTGAACTTACATTATAATCATCAATATCATATGCGTTTATGTCATAACATTCTTGAAAGCAATCATATGTTGAAGGGAAAACATAATTATTTATAATTGCACCTCCATTTGAAGTTATTATACCATTTCCATAGATTTGATTCTCATCATATTCAACTACACCTCCTGTTTCAACAATGATCTCAACATCATATAAACTAACACATGGTTCAATTCTTAAAGTGCTTCCACTTTTTACATAATAAGTAGAACTGTAACTACTAATAACGGGAACATCTTCTGGTTTTGCGTATAAGTTATTTGGATCTGCATTTGCAACTTCTGCGTGCGTAGGATATAATCCATATACGGTTTTAAAAGTATAACCTGATGGAAAAGTTAAAGTTCCATTTAAGTCAATATCTACTTCTGATGGATTGTAAATTATTTTCTCTGATGAGTTGATAATTGTTAAGTCAATTGGTTTGTCAATAATATAATTGTGCATGGGAGCATTTGGCTCATGAATGTTATTTTGATAATTATATCCAGCTAAAGATGTTCCAAATTCATTCCCTAGAATTGCTTTTAATGGGTTAAGATATGGGGTTGAAGTAGGACAATCATTATTTTTGATGTTCATAGTGATATCATGTGTGTAAGTAACTCCTCCAATAGGAAAATTGTTAGGAGTAAAAGGATATGTCTTCATAATCCCTCTAGTGTGATCAAAAATAAATACTGAGGAATCTACTACTTTTCCCGTACTATTGTCTGCATAAAAAACTTTATGTTTTAAAACAGAGTGAGGAAAATTTGGTTGATATATAAAACTTCCTCCATAATATCCATCTTTAAATCGAGTACTTATTAAAGTTGAAGGGTCTGACATTATTCCATTGTATGGTGCATTATATTTGTTATATATATCAAAACCTTGTTCAGTCCATTTATGATTCATTATATCATAATTATCAGCTAATATTAACGGTCTTTGTGTGTGATTAGAACTACTACATATTGCAACTTCTTGAGGGGTGCCAATGTTTAAAGTGCATTTTGGAATAAAAGGAAATGAAACAGCTTCAATGCTATATGAATCACAATATGTTCCTGGTGGAGCATCACAATCAAATATTTGATATTCACCAGTATACCCCTGTGTAACTGAAGAAGAAAAGTTGAAGAATTGGGAGGGGGTATATGTATCATAACAATTTTGGCTATAACATAAACTACTAATAAAAAAACTTAGTAATAGATAGTTTATTTTCTTATTTTGAGTAATGATAAGTTTTTTCATGATTTTAAGTTTTAGTTTATATATTAGAAATTTTTTTAATGATCTTGGTTAAATTAATTGCTAGTAATCACCCTACCTCTTAAAAAACTGAGTTCCATTTATTTTTTGATTATTGAAGTCAACATGAAGAATATAAGTCCCTTGACTAATATGGCTCAATTCAAGTTCATTAAATTGATTATTAAATGTACCATTAATTATTTGCTTTCCGTTCACATCTGTTATACTGTAATTAACACTTTGAACTTCCTTTAAAAAATCTATATTGATGCTATTATTAACTAAAGTTGGATAAACACTATAAATGTTTTCAGGATCAGAAATATACAATGAACGAGAATAACGTTCTTTCTCTCCATTATAGACTTTTAGTGTGTAATTAGTTTTGATAGAAAAAGGAAAATCAAACACTATATATTCCCACTCTTTATTTTTACTTGCGTCTAGTTCTTTCAGTAAAGTTATTTCTCCATCATTATTTTCAGAAAAGACTTTATAACTAATCTCTTCTTCATTATCCGCTACTGCATCAAAAGAAAGATTGAATGTATTTTTTAACCTCTCTAAATGGAAATTTTGCATTACAAATTCATGCTGGTCAAAAAACTGAACAAAGCCTCTTGCTCTTGGTTTATTACTCTTCTTATTTAATACAAATGCTGGCATTTCTTCTGAATTAAATGTTGTGTAGTAGGCTCCTTTTGTATTTGTGTTTGATCTTCTTAACATTTTACCTCCATGAACTGTACTGTAAAACTCTACAGGAGTATTTATATTACATCCTTGTACTCCTATATAGCACTCTCCATCTACTTGAAAAGAATAAGCCTTAAAATGACTTTGTTTTGGCATATAGGACTCTTGTTTATGTGCTTTTAAAAGATTCTGAGCGTCTACTGGAATATAAAATAAAGTAGAAATTAATATAATTAGGATATTTAAAACACTTGATTTTATTAATCTGTTTGTTAATTTTTTAAATTTCATAATATTTATTTTTAGTAAATTATAATTCGTTTTTCAACTGTACCATCACTATAAGTATAAAATAGTAGAGTGTTCTTTTTTACTTTTGTTTCCCTCCCTAAAACATCTACAATTTTTAAGAGTTTTTTGTTTGGGTTGGGTGTTTGTATATTTATAGTATTGCTAACTATTGATGGTACCATTTTAGCAATAAATACAGATGGAACATTGATAGCGTATGAAGTATCTCCAAATACCATTGGATTGCTTAAAGTACCGCCAAGAACATATAAATCATCATTACTATCTATTTCAATATCAAATCCACCTGAAAATCCATTTCCCCCTGCTTTTCTTGACCAAAGTTTAGTACCTAAACTATCATAAGCGCCTACCCATATACTTTCTCCAATGTAGAGAAGTGTATCGTTTTCGAAATACATAATGCCTTCATATGTTCCTGTTACAAATAAATTGGATTTACTATCGCTACTCATAGCATAAACACCATCCCAACCATTGCATTGAGCTAAATCCTTCCATTTAATATTCCCTAAACTATCGTAAGCAATGACAAAATAATTAGTTTCTGCTCCTGAGCTAATTCTTGTTAAAGGACTTGAATTTTGAAAATATAGATGTGATGACTCACTCTGAGTTTGTACCAAGCCACCTATCACAATAGTATTGCTATTGAGTATTGTTATATCAAAGTTAGCAACATTAGAATCCCACCCTTTAGCTCCATAATACTTTACCCACTTAAAATTCCCTGATGTATCATATTTAGCAATAAATCCACCTTTTTCATAATTTGCAGGGTAATTAAGTATGTAAGAACCAAAATTTATAGGAATATTTGTGTTATATAATGATCCAGATAGATAAATAGAATTTCCAATAATACCAAAGCCTTTAGGGGAAATATTGTTATTTGCTTCAATAGTATTAATCCATAATAAATTAGCTAAAGAATCGTATTTTGCTAAGAAAACATTTGTAGAAGAAGTAGTGTGGATAGTGCCATCAAAAATACAAGTGCAGTTACTTGTAGTGCCCCAAGTATCATTACCAAATCTACCATACAAATACAGGTTCTGCTTTTTATCAATTTGTAAATTTCCAATATTTTTCCAACAACTCCCATTTAACTCTAAATTTTGAACTATATTCCCATTGCTGTCAAATTTCAACAATAAGGTTTGTCTATACTCTGGGCTAATGGTATTTGCTATATACAGCTGACTATCAACATAAATGCTATCTGCAAAATTTAAGGTTAAGTAAAAATTATTTGTATTATCAACTTCTAACAAATCTATATTACCAAATTGTGGTGTATTTTGAAAAGCATGTAAATGTTCACTTTCAACAAATTTTCTTATCCAAAGTAAGGAATCATTTTCATCCAATTTTGCAATAAATGCTCCATAGTACAAAGAAGTAGTAAGCGTAATGCCTTGATAGGTCATACTCCCCTCAAATCGCCCTGCTATTATTTTATGGTCATTTTCCATTATGGCTAATAAACCACCAGGTGCATTACCATTTTGGTTTGGTAATTGTATAAAATCAACATTACCCCAGTCATAATCTTGAGTCAACGCACTTAGACTGAATAACAGTATCATTCCTGTTAGTAATATTTTTATATTGAACCCTCTAATGTCCATGAGTAGGTAAAGGTATAAAAGTTGCTTCTTTTAGGGCGTCCATAAGTAAATTGTCATCACAGAATTTATCGCAACAGCCGTTTGCTAAGCTACATAAGTCATTTTTTCTTCTTTCTAAATCATTAAATCCATCTCTTTTATTATTGAGTTCCTGTTCTAATTGGTTGCTATTACTGGCTGCTTCATTAGATGGATCATTAACCCAAAATAAGCCTTTTAGTGTATTATCTGCAATTGGGTCCTGATTTTGAATGTCATTATCAGGGTCTGTTAATTGATTTGAAAATCTATCATCTTCCCACTCTAGTGTTGACCCCCTATAATTTCTGCCTGTTAAGAATGGGGAAACATTAGGTATAGTTATGCTATTTACATTAGAAGACACATAATAATCAGGTTTGTAATTGTCAACAGGAACATTTAAATGATCATCCCAAGTCTGTCCTTCATTCATATTACCATAAAATCTTTCATCAAAAGGGCCTGTAGAAGTGGAAGGAACTGCATCCCAATACCTAGCAGGCACTCCATACCCTAAAGGGCGTATCATTGTAAATGGCGTTTTAGTTTCACTTGCATGACATCCCATACAGGTATTTAGGGAAAGTTGTTTTCGAGTTTCTTTATTAAAGGGTTGGTTTGGGTCAGCAGTTGCTTCAAAAGCTGTTAAATAATTATTACTAACAGTATTAAACCAATAATCTAAACCAAAATAATGCATTAATTCATCTTGTAATCTAGCAGTTGGTTGTAATAAATCATCTGGAATATTATAATTTCCATGTTGAATACGAATCTCATTAGAAGTATTTCCTCCAGCAATGTTATACACCCAATCAATAACATCATTTGAAATTAAGTTTTGAAATTCTGCATTTTTTGCAAAATTATCATCTTCAGAAGGCACATTGGTTGTCGGTGCATTTGTTAAAAACCCAGCCGCATCAATTTCATATTGCCTGAGTTCCCAAAATGCTGCATCCCATCCTGGATTATTCTTTGACGGTACTACAGCAAATATTTTTTCATTAGTACGTACTTGGTTAATAGCACTTCCGTTTGGATTTACTATAGTTGGAACAACATTAGCATCCGTTACTTTATTAGTGAGTACTTCTAAATCTTCTTTATATAGAATTAAATCATTAGTATCTTCTAAGTCATAAGCAGATAACGCAACCCAATCTCTTGCTCTTTGTCTTATTTCGCAAGCAGTAATTTCTATATTCCCATACTCTAAAATTACATTCATCCCTTCCCAATCTAATAATCCTACATTAATATTATCAGTATCATCATGAAAGGGAGGGCTTCCAGTAACAGGATCAATTAAAGTAAATACAAATCTTGTTTCTCCCGCATTAATTTTATCACTTTGAACCCCATACGCATGATTACCTCTTAAGTCCATACGATTAACTATAGCTGTTAGTCTAAATGGAGCGGCTTCCAATATTTTTCTTATGTCTTCTGTTGAATTTATATTATTGTCCCAATAATTTTTCCAACCAATACTACTAACTGTAACAGGGGAAACTCCTCCAAAAGCTTTATTAAGCCAAGGAGTTACTATAAATTTTATTAAATTATTTTCATCTCTTCCCTCTGCTACTCTCCAAGTAAATTGATATTCTCTTACTATACTTTCTAGCCATTCTTTTAAAAAATATTTTACATTATCAATTTCAGTCTGAGTAGGTGAATTAGGGTTAGCAAACCCACCAGCCATATTAAGCATTAGATGACCAAATGTCCAAGCGCCTATGTTATTTCCTGAAACTGGAGATGTTCCACTTATATTATTAGTTCTTGCACCATCTTCAATAACTCCTAGATGAGTAATAAATAAAGAGTTTTCTTTTTTTAGTTCTGTTTCACAATCAACTTGATTAATTGTAAGAGGGTCAATAGTAACAAATTGATAATTATTAAATGCTTGTTCATCGAACAAGATAAGGTCAGACGCTTGTACAATTTCTCCAATATGTCCAGTAAATTTATAGGTATAACCCTGGTTAAGAATTTGCTGTTCTTTATTTAATATTTGTTGTGCAAATGAATTAGGGTCTTGCTGTATACAAGATGTATAAGCATAATCGTCAGCTATAGCATCTGGCTGAACCCCATCATCTTTTACACAGCAAACATGATCAGAACCTCTAAATAAAGTAATATGATCAGGTAGAGGAAT
>VTLG01008929.1_pt1 | contig 18831 bp, 11 predicted proteins | sample 4694571 | NCBI WGS metagenome assembly VTLG01 (sample SAMN12604809, study PRJNA352737) | marine metagenome | biome: ENVO:00000447; feature: ENVO:00000209|ENVO:00000569|ENVO:01000036; material: ENVO:00002151; isolation source: viral sequences binned using virsorter ...
TAACGCTGAGTCTAACGCATCTTATACAGGCAATGATTTTACTTCCCGTACTACCGATCTACACATTGGATACGAGGATAGTGTAGGAGACTTAGGATACTATATCCAAGGTGGTCCTGCATTCGTTAATCCAGATGGAGCAGAAGGTGATACAGACTTCTCAGGTAAAGGTGGGCTATCCATCGCAGCTACTGAGAAGCTTGGTCTTTATGGTGAAGTATCATTCAAAACCGATGATGATGCTGATACATCTTACGGCACTAAAATAGGTGCTAAATTCAAATTCTAACTATGGCACAACAAGCTACCCATTCACCCGCCTTTGTGACAAGGCTCACACCAGAGCCAGAAAAGGTTGATACTAGTCCTAGCGACTCTCAACCTCCGGGGGTAGATGAAGAAAAAGAATACAACTCACTTGAAGAAGCTCTCTTGGGTGAGTAAAATAAATGAATTATGGGCAGGGGTATTCGTACTCCTGTCCCTTTTTTGTTTTATTGAAGGTAGTCACTTGAACTACCATAGGTCAGAGACACCTCAGTGTCGGATCTCTGACTAATTGGCTTTGGCCCGATACGTCGGATACCCTTAGCCGTCTAGACGGTGGGAAAGACCACGAAAAAAACGCGCAAAAAATTTCAGCTGAGAAAGTAATATAACAATTTTTAATTAACAATGGCCCAACAGGCAACGCATAGTAATGCCTCGTTAACAAGGCCGGGTCAACTGAACTCGGCTAATGACGCAAGAGCATTATATCTTAAGTTGTTCAGTGGCGAGATGTTTAAAGGTTTCCAGCATAATGCAATTGCTAGAGATCTTGTAACTAAGAGAACCCTAAAGAATGGTAAGTCTCTACAGTTCATCTACACTGGACACACAAAGGCTGAGTACCATGTACCCGGTCAGAGCATCTTAGGTAACTCAGACGGAGCACCTCCAGTAGCAGAGAAGACCATCACGGTTGACGATCTACTAATCTCAAGTGCATTCGTATATGAGTTAGATGAGACACTTGCCCACTATGAATTACGTGGTGAGATCTCCAAGAAAATTGGATATGCTCTTGCTCAAAAATATGATAGACTTATCTTCCGTCAAATCGCTAAAGGCGCAAGACAAGCTTCACCTATCAGTAAGACTAACTTCGTAGAACCCGGTGGAACACAGATTCGTGTTGGTACTAACAACCAAGCATCTGACGCTTATGTATCTGCATCATTAATAAATGCTTTTTATGATGCCGCGGCAGCTTTAGATGAGAAGGGAGTAAGTTCCGAAGGACGCGTAGGTGTTTTAAACCCAAGACAATACTACGAATTAATCCAAGCTGTAGGATCTAATGGACTAGTTAACAGAGACGAGCAAGGTGATACATTACAAAAAGGTAATGGCATCATCGAGATTGCTGGTATCAAGATATACAAATCCATGAATATCCCATTCATGAGTACATATGGTACTAAGTATGGTTCAGCTTCTGCTACAAACCCCGGAATTACATCTCCCGGTAATGTAGGTTCATTCGTTGGTGAAGCAACTGAAGACGCACGTGCTTCTGTTACTGGTATTAACGGTAACTATGGTAATGCAACTGACTTCGCTAATAGCTGCGGACTTATCTTCCAGAAAGAAGGCGCAGGTGTTGTTGAAGCAATCGGTCCACAAGTTCAAGTAACTTCTGGGGATGTTTCAGTGGTTTACCAAGGTGACGTTATTCTCGGACGTTTAGCAATGGGAGCAGATTTCTTAAATCCTGCTGCTTGTGTTGAACTAATTGCAGGTGCTGCTGTAGGATCTACTGGCAACGCTGTATTCGGTAATACATATCCAGCTAACGCTAACTAAATTTAATATACAGGGGGGCTTCGGCTCCCCACCCTAACTAATAAATAATTATGCCTTATCCAACCACTAACGTTAATAAAGAGTTACCAGCTATAAATCAAATACTATCGTCATGTGGTCAGGCTCCTGTAACCACTCTCGACCAAACCAACCCGGACGTTGCGATTGCTTACGATACACTGTTACAGGTTACAAGGGAGATACAAGCAGAGGGCTGGACTTTTAATAAAGAATATCATTATGAATTTACACCAGATACTAATGATGAAATAAACATACCAACTAATGTATTACAAATAAAATTAAGTGAGATCTCTGGTAACATGGATCATGACGGTGTTCGTAGAAATAGTAAGTTATATAATAGACAAGAACATACATATAAATGGACTCATGTATCACCTGTATTATGTGATGTAGTATGGGAATTCGATTGGGTAGATATACCTGAACCTGTTCAGAATTTTATTACAGCTAGAGCTTGTGTACTTGTATCACAACGCATAGTTGGTGATGGTGTTCAATATTCAGCTTTACAACAACAAGAAGCTTATGCTAGAGCTATTGCTTTAGAATATGAAACTGAACAAGGCCAGTTTACTTTCTTTGGTCATCCACAAGATCAACAGAATTATTACCAAAGCTATCAACCATATCAAGCACTGAAACGCTAATGCCAGCAGTAACACAACGAATAGATAATTACTTAGGTGGTGTATCCAAACAATCTGATGATAAAAAATTACCGGGTCAAGTTAGAGAAGCTTTAAATTCTTATCCTGATCCTACTTTTGGATTAACTAAAAGACCCGGTTTTAAATGGATAACTAACTTAGGTACAGGAACTACATATGATTCATCTAAATGGTTCTATATATCAAGAGATGATGATGAACAATACATAGGATGTATAAAGCCTGCAGGAGGCGGTACAGGGGACATAGATATATGGAATGCTACATCAGGTACAGCATGTACTGTTAACTATGGTACAGGCGCACAAGCATACCTTACAGGAGCACGTACAAACTATGATATACTAACTGTACAAGATACATCTATAATAACAAATAATTTAATAACAGCAGCTAAAATAGCTGATCCTACATTCAATGCTAATAGACAAGCTACACTTGTTTTATCAGGTGGATCTATAAGTAATACTTATACAGTAGTTGTAGAGGGTAATACTATTACACATACTTCTAATACTAGTGGTACTTATGATAGTATATTAACTGCTTTAAAAACAGCTATAGATAATTTAGGAATATCAGGTTTAACTACTACTAAATATCTTAATACATTACATTTAACTGATAGTAATTCTGCTATATCTATTAGTGCTTCTGGTGGTTCACTTGGGGATTCTATATTTGTATTTCAAGATCAAGTAGATAATGTATCTCAATTACCTACTCAATCTTTTAATAATCATACAGTTAAAGTTGTTAATACTTCATCTACAAATGATACTTACTTTGCTAAATTTGTAGCAGATAATGGTACATCTGGACCCGGATTCTGGAAAGAAACATTAGATCCTAGTAAATCTACAGGGTTAGATAATACTACAATGCCTCATGAGTTAATAAATAACTCTACTAATACTTTTACATTTCAGAAAATAACCTATACATCTAGAGCAGTTGGTGATGATGTAACTAACTCACATCCTAGTTTTGTAGGTAAAAAGATACAACAATCATTCTTCCATAATAATAGACTTGGATTCTTATCAGAAGATAATGTGTCTATGAGTCAATCTGGTGAATACTATAACTTTTATCATACATCTGCACAAGTAATAACAGATGCAGATCCAGTTGATTTAAGTACTTCAACAACTAAACCTGCATCATTACATGGTGTATTACCTACAACACAGGGATTGGTATTATTCAGTAAAAATCAGCAGTTCTTAATGTCAGCTGCAGATGGAATATTAACTCCAACAACAACTTCTATTCGTACTATTTCTAGTTATGAAATGGATACTGAAGTTGACCCTATTGATATGGGTACTAATATTAACTTCTTAAGTAAAACTCCTAGTTATACCCGTGTATTCGGTATGGTAACTAGAGGTCAAGATGAAAACCCACAAGTATTAGATGTAGGAAGAGTAGTAGCTGAATGGATTCCATCTACAATAGATACGTTTGTTGCTAGTCCACAGAACCAATTCTTAGTACTCTCTAGTCAATCTGATCGTAAGGTTTATTTCTATCGTACTTATAGTGATGGTAAAGAAAATTTAGTAGAAGCTTGGTTTAACTGGGAATTACCCGGTACAGTACAGACAGTAGCTGCTGATTCAGATACTATGTATGCTGTTACTAAACAAGGTAATCAGTTTACATTAAGTAAAGCTAGTCTAAGTCAAAGTCCTTCAGATTCTATTATAGTTAATAATGATGGGCAAAGACTTAATCCTTGCATGGATCTATATAGTAATGCTAGAAATGCCGCTAATAATGCTACTGTTGCCTATGATTCTACTAATAACTTTTCTAAATGTTATATACCATGGGCTAATGATACTTCATTAACTCCTGTTATAGTTATTAAAGGTACAACTGCTACAGGTCAGTTTGTTGAATCTGGATTTACAATTACTCCAACAGTAGTTACTAATGATGGTGATCCATACTTTAAAGTAATTGGTAAGGATTTATCTGGTGTTGCTGCTGATGTTATTGTAGGTTGGAAGTATGATTTAGATGTTATACTACCTAAAACATATTTTAGATTAGATGATGATATGGAAAAAACAGATTTCACTGCTCATTTAACAGTAGCTAGAGTGAAATTTGCTGTAGGTTTGTCTGGAGTTATGGGTTTTAAATTGAAATCTATAGGTGTTAGACAAGGTTCTAGATCTTATACTGGAGATAATTCTACTACAATATTTAATTGGACTACAGATGATTTTACTTATATAGATAAAGATCAGATTAAAGTAACATTAGATGGAATTCAAACTACAAGTTTTACTGTATCTGGTGATACACAAATTACATTTAGTAGTGCACCCGGAACTGATGTGAAAATAGTTATATACCTAGATGAATGGTATAACTTAACTCCCACTCAAAAAGCAGATACTTATTTAGCTAATGATATTGCTATTTCAGAACATTCAGTATTCTCTTTACCTATTCATCAAAGAACAGATAACTTTCAACTTAGAGTATTTAATGATTCACCATTTCCAGTATCATTAAATTCAATGATGTGGGAAGGTAACTATGTACCTAAATTTTACTCAAGGAAATAACACATGATTTTTGAAACAATATTAATACATGCTATAGCATTCCCACATATATTTGGCTTCTTACCGATTATTGCTGGTGCTTTGATAGGTGGAGTAGCTGCAGCTGGTTCAACTTTAGCTATTGCTGGATTAGGTGCTGCAGCTTCTGGAGCCTTACTTGGAGCTACGGCTGGAGCAGTATTTACGGGTGGTCAGAAATCTGCTTCTGCTGCTAGAGAACAAGCTAATAAAGCTAATGAAGCATCTGAACGTAGATTTTGGTATGATGTAGAAAACTGGAACTTACAGAAAGATAAGATAGAAGCTGATCATGCATATGCTAAAGAAACAGTAATGATCAGAAGAGCTAATGAACGTAAATTAGCTGACTATAAAGATGCAAGTGCTGCAGCTCAATATAATTATGATTTACAAATAAGAAATGCTAGGCAAGCATCTAATGATGCACAGTATGCTAAATCAGAGAATATTTACGGTGTCCAATTAGATTTAAATCAAGAAGCAGCTAGAGCTGGTAAGGATCAAGAAAGACAAACATTAGAAGATATTGAAAGAGAAGCAACTTTCGATGCCTCTGAAGAAGCTTTACAAACAATTTTAAATGAAGGTAAACTAAGAGCTAGAGGTATTAAAGGTAGAAGTATTGGTAAAGGTGTACAAGCTACTCTCGCTGATTATGGTAGATCAATGGCACTTCTTAGTGAATCCGTAAGTCAAGCTGGTAGAAATAGTAGAGCTGTATTACAAGAAATAGAGAGAGATCATTTCTCAGCAGACTTAACAGCTTATGCTCAGAGAATGCTAAAACCCGGCACAGAACCTATGCCTGTTAAACCTTTCGCAACTCCAGTTGCTACATTCCAAGATCCAAGAGAACTTGGGGAATTCGATTTCGGTGCTAAACCTGTTATGGGTGCTCAAATGTCACCTAATGCTGCAGCTAATCAAGTATGGGGTTCAACAATAAGTAGTATTGCTGGATCAGCTTTAGGAGGATTTATTAGTAGTGATATTGGTGTAAAAGAAAACTTAGAATACATAGAGAAGTCTCCTTCTGGTATTAACATTTACGAATGGAATTACATTGGAGATAATCAAAGATACCGTGGAGTCATAGCTCAAGACCTGATCGCTCAAGGTAAATATGATGCTGTATCTGAACAAGACAACGGTTACTTAGCTGTTGACTATAGTCAATTAGATGTACAAATGACACCTGTTTAAAACATGGGAACTTATAAAAGAAGGCATACCAAATCTGGTAGCTTTGTTGAAACGGGGCAAGGCTTACGAGCTGCCCTGACTCAACAACAAAAACGTGATGAAGCTAACATCCAAGGAATGGAAAGATTAGCAAGAAGTCATCAGCAAGTAGAAGATAAAAGAATAAATAGCTTATCTAGATCCTTTTCTTTAGAATATGATTGGGGTGAAAAATTACAATCTCTAGAGAATAAAATACATAATAATCAAACTAGAGCTTTAGCTATTAGATCTGATAGAGAGGTTGATGCATTAAAAAGTCAAGCTGATGAATACATGCGTAAATCTAAAGTGTGGTCAGGTGTTGCTACAGATTTCGGTCAAGCATTAGCTAAAAATGCTGGTAAGATTTATGAACAGATAGAAACGTCTAGAGCTATAAAGAATTATACTGCACCAGAATTTGATAAGACATTCTTCGGTGGTAATGCTGATGCACAAACTTCATTCCTTTCTACTGCGAATGAAGATATGTTTAAAAGCAAGGACTTTAATGCTGAAGAAAAAGCTAATACTATAAAGTTAGTTACTTCGGAATCAAGTCATATTCAAGAAGGTATATATGCTCAAGATTGGATAGATAATATAAAAGTTACTTTAGCTTCTACTAAAAGAGATTCTGTAAAGACTGACGGTAGAAGTATTTGGAATGAGCATACAGCTAGAAACCTTTTATTAACAAGAGCTCATATATATTTAAGAAAATTTGGAATAGAGCCAGATAGTGAAGCTGGTTTTAAAATATTAAAGTCAGCAAATGATGCAGCTGGTACTGAAATTATAAACCTAGAATATGGTACTAGAGCTAGAAATGACCATGCAGAATTAACTGTTGGTGGACAGTCTCTTAGAGCTGCTATAAAAAAGGGTAATACAAAGGAGATAGCAGCTAGATATAACGCAATGATTCTTATTGCTCAAGGAGCTGTTATAAAAGATGGAAATAATAATCTCTTACCACCGGGAGAAAAAGGGCATAATATGTCATTGCCTGAAGCTGCTGAATATGTAATCCCTTATATATTAGAAGCTAATCCTGATATGACTTGGCAAGATATTGAAGTAGTATTAGGTAATACAAGAGTACCTTTAGTTGGTAAGTATTTACATCTTGCTGTAGATGATGAGAAGATAAAAAAGCACTTAGAAAAAAAATATCCAGCACTAAAAGAAGAAGGTAATCAATTAAGACCTGAAGTCAAAACCAAAGCAATTGAGGATTATAAAGTAAGTCAATCTGAAAAAGCTCCTACTTGGTCAGAAATTCTTCAAGACCGAGGCTATACAGAGATAGTTAAAAATAAATATATTAAAGAGAGTGAAGCTGATGATACAACTAAAAAGAAAATTGCTAATGATGCTGCAAAAGGAGATGTAGCAACGCTTCGTAAGAGAATACTAGATCCAAATAGTAAAGATAAAGATAATAAACCTAATCATATAAATCTGAATGATTATTCTAGAGGTGGAGATCGGGAACAGCTACTTACATTAGCTACTAATTTTGGTACTCATCCAACAGTTAAAAAATTCGCATTAGAACAGTTATCTTATGATCCTGAAAGACAAAATGTAACTATAGCTGAAGAACGTTATAGAGCTGCTTTATTCACTGCAGATCAGAATGATGATATGTATTGGTTTAGTAAAATGTCTGAAGATAATCAAAAACGTTATTTTTCTAGCCATTCAGCATTACAAGAAGCTTTTGTTTCACAACCTGATATGAAAGATAGTGTTACAAGGGAACTCTCTCTTTCACTTAAAAAAACATATGGTAATGCTTATAATAAAGAACGACATAAAGAAGAAATAGATCGTTTATCAAATACAGCTACACAACAATTCTGGAATTATTACTTACAATTATCTGATGAGAATAATACTGGTTATGAGCCAAATATATCTAAAAGGAAAAATCTTGCCTTACAAATGGTTCAGAAAGAAATTATAGATGGACAAGGTATTTGGGCTAGAGAAGAGACTGGTAAAGGAGGGAATTTAAAAGTAAAATGGACACATCAAAGTAATGGATTAGAGTATAATAGTGATGATCAAGAACCTAAACTAGAAGATCTTCCAGATAAGTATAATCCTATTACTATAAAAGATAAGGTTACAGAAAAAACAAGAGGTGAATTACTTAATGCAGCTGTAACAGGTAATGCTGAAAATGTTCCTATACCTACGATTGTTTTGAAGATTGCATCAAAGTACCATGGTCAAAAGGATGCAAATAATAAACCAATTACTTTAAGAACAATTATTAATGATATTCTTAGAAATACAGAAACTACAAAAGATATGGAATTAACTTGGCCTACTGGACCAGATGATAAACAAGTTATAAAAACTAAAAATAGTTATAAGTATATCTTTTCCCCTACAGCTAATGTTAATAACGCTTTAGAATATCTAAAAAACAATAATTTACCTTTAATGAGAGAGGAACTTCGAGATATTTACCAAAGGAGGTTTAACAAATGATAGATGAAGAAAACAATGAATTAGAATCATCTACCGAATTTAATTCTATAGAACCATCTCAAGAAGTAGCTCTTGGTGAAACTCCAGATATGCAGCAATTGCTAGATGCTAGAGAACAAGAAGTTATAACACCAGAAGTAGTTGAAGACAAAGATTTTGCCCCTCCATTTAAAAGTCGTTATGGTAGAAGTTCAGTTGATTTAAGTATTCCCGGTAATAATGAACTAATGCTAGAGGAATATAATAATTGGTGGCATTTAAAAGGAAATGATCCTCAAAGAGATATTCTAAGAGAAGCTTTTAATCAAAAGTACTACGGAATGAGTACTGAAGAAGAAAGACAAGCTAGAAGAAATAACATGACAACCATGTATGGTTACTCTCCTAATCTAAAAGGATGGGCAGACCAGATGAAAAATAACTTCCAAGCTTTATCACTTGGTGGGTTAGCTTGGTCTGATTTCATCTTTGATGTAGGTGGTACATTAGGTGGCCCATTAGGTGATGCAATAGATAATAGATGGGATAAGGCTACACAATTAGATAATAAAACTTATCAAGAAATAAGAAAAATTTTATCAGTAGTACTACCATCAATCCGAACTGGAAGATTTACTGAAACTGCTTTACAAAATGCTGGTATAAGAAACATGCCATGGTTACAGAAAGCTCTAACAAGATTAGGTGCTTGGAGTTTGGAAGGTGCAGTTATAGGTGGTCTAAGTGATACAAGCGAAGATCCATATAACTTATCTAGAACAATGGCTGAGTTAATTCCCGGAGCATTTGGACCTGAAGGAACTTTACCAATACCTGAAGCATGGAAAACTACAGATGCTATGTCACCTGCTGCTAGAAAAAAACTTAGCATGTATGAAAATGTTGGGTTGGCTTGGGTAAGTGTTATAGCAGGTTCAGCTATAGAAACTTTGAATGGTGCTAAACGTATGGGTTGGTTTAAACCTAAAGATGCTGCATCTGAAGCATATAAAGCTAGAGAATTAGCAAAAGTTACTGATCCTGAGAAACTTATAGAGATACAAAAGATAGATGAATTACTAGCAACTGGTGGCCTAAGTAAACAAAATGAAAATATCTTAATCAATAAAAAACTACAACTTGAAGAAGGTTTAGATTATGTTGATGATGTAGATGATGCTATAAAAAAATCAGATGATATAGCAGATGAAGAAGCGTTAAATGCAGCTGAAAGAAAAATAGATTTAGCTGATAGTATAGATGATCTAGATGAAATAGATCCTGATATATCAAGAGGTGTATTAGATCCAGCCTCAGAAGCTAGGAGAGTACCTAAAGAGGGTAATACAGCTAGGAATATAGCTGATACTACTGCAATCAAAAATGGAACCTCTAAAGGCGATCCTGCACCTGTTATAACAGAAGCTATGAGGAAGAAAGGTCTTATGGTTGGCCCTACCAGCCGTGGTGCTGTTATGGGTGTAGCTGAAGAAACTAGAGATTTAGGTAGATTCGATGCAATTGTAGATGGGTTTAGGTTCAGTTCTAAACAAATGAACGCTGCAGCATGGGATATATACACTAGTATTGTAGATGCCGGAGCTTCACTTGATGATGTTAAAGCTTTATTCTTAGAAAATAGGGATGTTAAAAATCTACTTATGGGTAGATTTAAAGTTGAAGTTATTAATGAAGAACAAGCTAGAGCAGCAGCTTTTGCTATGAGAGATCTAGTAGATAGATTCCTTGGAAGAGAAGTTACAGAAGCATCAGCTAGGGCTATGGATACTATTGGTAGAGAAGCCTCTACATTAGCTGATACTATCAAAGAGATGGCTCCTTATGTTGATGATAATAGAGCTATGGATCTTATCATTGAAAAGATGGAATTCTTATTAGATGAATATGCTCTTAATAAATATATCTCAGGTTGGAGTTTAAGAAATAAAAACTGGTTTGATCAAGTACCTCCTAAAGAATTAGATACTGTTATAGATCAATTAACTAAAGAATTTACTTCTGTAGAGAATTCTATTCATGCTAAAAACATGGAGTTTACTAAAACTCTTAAGGAATTAAAGAAAAATAATCCATCAGCTATGCGTCCATTGGTCGATGCCTTTGCACATACTAATGGTGATGTTGATTCATTAGCTAAATTATATAAGTTTGCAGCGGAAGCTATTACTCCATGGGGTATGGTTAAAAGTCCTAACCCTAAACAAATGAATCTATTTGCTAGTGGATTATGGGCTAGTAATATGAATAATGCTCTTAGTGGTTTATCTCCTTTAAGAGCTATGGGTTCAGCTTTATATATGCTAACAGTTAAACCTATAACACATGGTTTAGGTCATGGTATGTGGTCATTAGCAACAGGTAATTATGAAGCTTTTCAACGCGCTGCATTTATGTCAAGTTCTGTATGGGAAACTAATAGAAGAGCTATAGTAAATGCTTGGAGTATGATGAAAAAGGCTCATAAAGATCCTGAAATGATGGTAAAAGCATATCGTAGAGATTTTCAAATTAAATCTAGTAAAGAATGGGATATAGCTGAAGGTGTAAGAAAAGTATGGGAAGAACAGGGTGATGTTGGACATGCATTACAGTATGATTTAGCTAAATGGCTTACAGCTTTATCAAAACATCCTGCTATGCGATATGGTATGACAAGTCTGGTATTCCCTGATGCTTATACTAGTACAATGATGGCTACATACTTATCTAGACTAAAAGCTTATGATGATGTTTTTAGTGAATTCGGTTTTGCTGATTGGAAAAAGATTGGTATAGCTGAGAAAAAACATTATGATAATCTATTTGATTCAGATGGTCTTATAAAGGATGATGCATTAAGAGCAATAGCAGGAGAAATCCAACTTAATCTAGATGATGGATTAGCTACTTGGATTAATGAAGCAACTACTGCATATCCTATTTCTAAGTATATGTTTATGTTCCCTAGAACAGGTAGTAACTATATTAAGGCTTCCGCCTCTTGGACACCTATAAGTGCTATACCGGGGATGAATAAATATAGTAAAACTATATATGCTAGAACTGATGATCAAATAGCTGCAGCATTAAAGGAGCATGGTATAGACATAACAAAAGAACCAAATTGGAAAATTATACATGAAGATTTAAGAGCTGAATATTTAGGACGCCAAGCCTTTAGTATGGGTATGGTAACTTCCTTATTTGGATATGCTATGGCAGGTAATATCAGAGGTAATGGTCATTACAATGCTTCACGTAGAAATAAAGAAAGAGATCAGTTTGGATATGAACCTAAAACTATAAGATTCCCAATACCGGGTGGAGGTCCAGAGAATGATATATGGGTTAGTTATAAAGGATTTCCCGGGATAGAACAGGTATTAAGTATAATAGGTGATATGGCTTATTATGCTAATGATTTAGATCAACCTATGTTGGAAGACTTACAAGCTAAAATAGCTTGGACTCTATCAGCTAGTTTCTTAAATGAAACTCCATTACAAGGATTTCAACCACTTATGGAAATAATGAGTGGTAATTTATCTGGATTCCAAATGCAAATGGCACGTATGGCTAGAGTTACTTTCATACCTTTATCTAGTGCTGCTGGTGTATTAGCTGAATCTATAGATGCTGCTCAAAAAGATATTGAAGGTTATATGCATGAATATCTCATGAATAGATTACCTCTATTAAGAAGCTTATTACCTAATCAAGTAGATATATGGACTAATACAGCATTAAATGATGTTAATTCACCATGGCGTAAAATAGCTAATGCCCTAAATCCATATAAAGTAAGTGCTACTAATGAATGGTGGAGACAGGAGCTATTCAATCTGAAGTGGGATGGTATGAGAAAATTACTTAAAGATTCTACAGGATCATATGAATATTCAACAAAAGAACGTCAAGCAATTCATAGACTAATTGCTGAACAAGAACCTGTTAAAGACTTAATTAAAATATTAAGAAAATCATCATATAAGAAAACAATTGCAGAATGGAGAGCACACCGTTCAAATAATTGGTTTAATAAAAATAAAAGAATAGAATTAGATCATACTTTATTACCAATTTTTGCTGAAATAGATGGTATGCTAAATATAAAACAGAGAATAGCTGAAGCAAGACTGTTAGAAAGAAATCCAGAAATAGCTGATAGTATACTACAACAAAGAATAGCAAATGAGCAAATGAAGAGAGGTGATGTACAAGGAGCTATAGAAACAAAAAATAATAACGTACAACAACTATTACAAATGGCAAAATAACCAATTATGGCTGTTACAGAAAACGCTTATACGGGTAATGGCTCCACCACCAATTACTCATTTACATTTCCATACGTGAAGTCAACTGACATAGAAGTTCAGGTTGACGCTGTGGTAACTACAGCATGGTCCTTAGCCAATGCTACCACGATACAATTTACAAGTGCTCCAGCTAGTGGGGCTAAAATAAAAATCTTAAGAACTACAAGTGTTGATAGCCTGACAGCCACCTTTTATGCAGGATCAGCGATTAAATCAGAAGACTTAAATGATAACTTTACACAAAACTTATATGTTACACAAGAAGTAGGTAATAGATCCTTCCAGAATACTGGTACCTCTACCATGATTGGTAATCTCAAGATGGGAGAAGATACTAAGATTGTATTTGAAGGTGCTACTGATGATGCTCATGAAACTACTCTTACTGTTACTGACCCTACAGCTGACCGTACTATTACCCTACCTAATGTTACAGGGACCGTAGTAACTACAGGAGATACAGCTACAGTTACAGCTGCAATGTTAGCTGCTAACTCAGTTGATTCTTCTGAACTAGTAGACGGAAGTATAGATACAAGTCATATAGCAGATGCACAAGTTACTACATCTAAAATAGGAGCTGATGCAGTAGATGGAACAAAGATTGCAGACGATTCAATTGATTCTGAGCATATTGCTGATGGCAGCATTGATACTGCTCATATTGCCGACTCTCAGGTAACAACAGCTAAACTAGCTAATACAAGTGTTACTACAGGTAAAATAGCAGCAGATGCTATAGACGGAACTAAAATTGCAGATGATTCTATCAATTCTGAGCATTATGTTGATGGTAGTATTGATGCTGCTCACATTGCTGACTTAAATGTTACGACAGCTAAAATAGCAGCAGATGCCGTTACAGCAGCTAAACTAGCAGATAATTCTGTAGTTACAGCTAATATTACAGATGGTAATGTAACAACAGCTAAGATTGCTGCTGATGCTATTGATGGAACTAAATTAGCAGATAATGCTATCAATTCTGAACATTACACAGATGGGTCTATTGATACTGCACACCTATCTGCAGATTGCGTAGATGGTACTAAAATAGTAGATGATGCTATTGGTGCTGAACATATTGCAGCTAATGCTGTTACATCCTCGGAGATTGCTGATGCTGAACTCGTCACGCTTGCTGGTATGCAGTCAGGTACTGCATCTATCCTTGCAGGTGGTACTGCTCTTACCTCTACTCTTACGGAGCTTAACTTGCTGGATGGCAAGAGCGTCGTCACATCGGTTAGCGGAAGTTCTACTGATGTCCAATTACCTACTGCAAAAGCCGTTAACGATCAAATCGTTGCACTTATCCAAGATCTAGGTGGTTTTGTACCAATTGCAAATGAAGTATCTTTCCCCAACACTAACCCTGATCCTAATAACGATGCTGGTACTATTGTCTCTATAGCAGATGCTGGTGGAGTAGTTGTTAATGGTTCTGGTGTTAGTACAACTGGTAGAACATTAGGAGGATCAACCGTTACTATTAATGGTATTGATGCTACTCTTAATAATACTACTATAGCTGCTGGTAAAGGTATGCTAGTACAAACTACTAGTACATTAAATACCTATGATTATCATAGACTTATAGTAGATGAAGCTGGTGTAGCCGCAGCTCAAACACTTGTAACTGATTTCAATCAGAGATACCAAGTAGCTGGTAGTGCTCCATCTCAACAACCTGATGGAACTGCATTAGCTGAAGGTGATCTTTGGTTTGATACTGGTAATGACAAGATGAAGGTCTATAATGGATCTCAGTATGACCAAGTTACATCAATTGGAGATTATAAATTATTAACTATAGTTCCTGATGGACAAACATCTGGTAGCCCTACATTTAATGGATCTATTCTTTCTTATGATTTGAGAGATGATACTGGAGCTGCTAATGTTACATCACCCGGTCAACTATTAGTTAGTTTAAATGGTGTCTTACAGAAACCTAACTCAACTTCTTGGAGTGCAAGTAATGAAGGTTTTCATTTAGAAGGTACTAATGGAATTAAATTCTGTACAGCACCTCCTAGTGGATCTAGCTTATTTATAACTCTTATTGGTTCAGCTACTACTATTAATGTCCCCGGAGATAATAGTGTAACTTCTGCTAAGATACAAGCAGCTGCAGTAACAACTGCTAAGATAGAAAATAATGCTGTTGATCTTACTAAGATGGTTCATGGTACTCAGGGTGGTATAGTTTACTATGCTGCATCTGGAACACCTACAGAACTAGCTGCAGGAACTAGTGGATATTATTTAAAGACACAAGGATCTGGTGCTAACCCAGTATGGGCAGCTGTAGCTCAATATAGTACACCACTAACAACTAGAGGTGATTTACTATTTAGAGATGCATCTGGAGATCAGAGATTAGCTAAAGGTACAGCAGGACAGTTCCTTAAGATTGGAGCTAATGATCCTGAATGGGCTGATGTTACTACTACAGTAGCTGATGGATGTATATGGGAGAATAGTCAGACAATAAGTAATAATTATACAATTACAAATAATAAAAATGCAGGTTCTTTTGGACCTATAACAATTGCAAATGGAGCTACGGTCACGGTAGGCTCTGGTGAAACATGGACCATCGTATAAATTATGCCAATAACAATTAATGGAAACGGAACCGTAACAGGAGTCTCCGTAGGCGGTCTACCCGACGGAATAGTAGACACAGATATGTTAGCCAATAATGCAGTTACATCAGCTAAATCAACTATAACTGGAGGTAAAGTCCTTAACATAGCCACAGGTACAACAAGTACACAAGTAACCGTAGATTCAGAAACTTTTACAGATTGTGGTTTATCTGCAAGTATTACGCCTAGTGCTACTAGTAGTAAAATTATGGTACTAGTAAGTCAAAACTTTTACAATGAAAGAGCTAACAGAGAAGGTTTTTGTGGTATGCAATTACTTAGAGGCAGTACAGTTATTGCCACAGAAAGTGAAAAAACGAATGGGTCATATATGTATATCAATACAGGTAGTAGTTTTAACTGGAATCATGGAGGAAGATGGGTTATACAATATTTAGACTCGCCTAACACTACTTCATCTACAACATATAAGACTCAAGGTAGACCACATACAACAAATAACTCTGGATTGGTACGTTTTCAATATGATAGTGCTGTTCCTTCTTATATAACACTTATGGAGATAGCAGGATGACATTAAAACTAAATGGCTCCACATCAGGGAGCGTAGCAATAGATGCTCCTGCTAGTACAACAAGTGGAGCAGATTTAACATTTAAACTCCCTGTAGCCGATGGTACAGCAGGTCAAGTTTTACAAACTGATGGCTCGGGAAATTGGTCATGGGTTTCATTACCTGCTGCTAGTGCAGCTTATTCAGAAATGGATCACTGGAATTTTACTAGTTCGTTTTCTGGTGATGCAGAGCCACTTCAAAATAATCTAGCAAGAAATACACAAGCAGGATCTCTAACAAAAATAGGGGATGGTATGACAGTTAGTTCTGGTGTATGGACTTTCCCAAGTACAGGTTACTGGGAAGTTTATATGAGAGCTAAAACTAATGCTACTGCAAATAACCATTATGCTAGAATATATACTCAGTTTAGTTCAGATGGTGGTTCTAACTGGGTAGAGTCTGCTTTAGCATATGGTGGTTCAGGTGGTAATGATGGTGGAAACTCCTTCTTTGAAGGAATAGTTATGAGGCATATTCATAAAATTAGTAATACAACAAATGATAAAGTCCGTATAGATTGCACAGTTTCTAATAATTCTGCTAACTGGACTGGTACTGCTGCCGGAGATGGTGGTGCTAATGCCATATTCTTTACGAAATTAGCAAATATATAAATCATGAGTACAATTAAAACAACGAGTATTACTCACGGGAGTAATTCAGGTACAGCTAACCTTACATTAGCTAGTGATGGCGGAATAACTTTTGCTAGCCCACCGGGTCTATTTACTAGCTATGCAATAATTGCTGATCAGAAATCAGCTGGAACTGGTGGTGGTACAGCCTTTGCTAATGCGTGGACAGATGCAGTTTTACAGACAGAGATAGCAGACCCTGATAGTATTGTTACTATTGCTAGTGATCAATTTACATTAGGAGCTGGTAACTATCTTATTAAATGGAAAAAATCATTTTTCGCTACCCAAAGAGTTGTAACTAGACTTTATGATGTAACTAATAGTGCAGTCAAACAACATAGCATGACTGTCGGTGCTTTTAATACTTCAGGAGCAGTGACCTTTTCTCATGGAATTGCTAGAGTTACACCAACTGGATCTACAGCTTATAAATTCCAGTATTATGCAGATAATCAAGATGGAGATGGTCAAGGTGTTGATGCTCCTGATGATGAAGGCGTCGGTATATATCTTCTTGTAGAAATTTATAAGGAAGCATAAATTATGGCATTAACAGAAATCAATTCAAAAGGTATAAAAGATGCCGATATAGCAACAGCTGATTTAGCTGATGATGCTATAACTTCAGCTAAGATAGCTGATGATGCTGTAGTTGCAGCTGCTATTGCAGATGATGCTGTTACTTCAGCAGCTATTGCAGATGAAGCTATAGATGAAGCTAGATTACAGATAAGTAATGCTGGCTCAAATGGACAATTCCTATCCAAACAAACAGGAAATACAGGAGGACTAACTTGGGCTACAGTAGATGTACCTAAATTAGCAAGCCCTGTACTTACAGGAGATACTGGAATATTAACTAGTGGTACTGCTTCAGTAACTATTAGTAACTATTCTTCAGACTGTACTTATGTATTTGCTTCATTAACTAATTGTACTATTGGAACAGTTAATGCATCTGGAGTATTTGTAGTAACTAATACTGGAAGCCAATCAACTTCTTTTACTATTAAAGCTACAACAACTAGTCTTGGATTAGCTGATTCAGATGTAACTGCTAAAAGTTTTACAGCTAAACTAGCTGCACCAACACTTAACACTCCATCTGATGTAGCAACCGCTACTAATGTCGCGTATACAATAACATCTAACGATGCGAATGATGATAAATTAGTTATAGACTATGGTTCATCTAACTTTAGTTTAGTTAGTACATCTCATGGTTCAGCATCTAAAGTAGGTAATACTGTTGAAGTAACAGGATTTACTACTAATAACCCTGTTGTTACTACTACTTTCTCAGTAGCAGCTACGTATAGTGTTAAAGCTAAGGCAGTTAAAATAGATAATTCATTTGCTGAATCAGCTTATAGTGCAACAGATTCTATTACTATTCTAAACGCATATAACGTTTCCTTCTACGTTCAAGGTGGAGGAGGCGGTGGAGCCGTTACAGGTGGAGGTGGAGGTGCTGGTGGGCATCGGTCATCTTGGAATAGTGAAACCTCTGGAGGAGGTGGAAATGCAGAATCTCCTATATCAATGGTAGTTGGTACACAATATACTGTTACTGTTGGTGGTGGAGGATCTGGAGGATCTGGATGGGGACAGAGTGGTAGCTCTGGATCTGCTTCTTCTATAGCTGGCTCAGGATTAACTACGATTACTTCTCTTGGTGGGGGCAATGGCTCTCATAGTCAACAAGGAGGATCTGGTGGATGCGGAGGCGGAAATGGATATGGTAACTCAAGTAATGGTGGTCAAGGAACAGCAAACCAAGGAG
>VTLG01010606.1_pt1 | contig 18830 bp, 11 predicted proteins | sample 4694571 | NCBI WGS metagenome assembly VTLG01 (sample SAMN12604809, study PRJNA352737) | marine metagenome | biome: ENVO:00000447; feature: ENVO:00000209|ENVO:00000569|ENVO:01000036; material: ENVO:00002151; isolation source: viral sequences binned using virsorter ...
CTATCTGTACATTTATCAAGAATTTACTTGTGTTTGCTGCGGGAGTAATAGCTACATTTAGTTGTGAAATATTATTCCAGTTATAAGCACTTCCAGTAGAGATAGTAACTGGGGCTGTGTGAATTGATTCCTTTACTTGAAGAATTTTTCCACCAGCTCCAGCAGCTAAAGTTGCAGAAGTTACTGTTCCTGCAGGTAATCCACCTGCCGAGAGTCCTGTAATAGTACCGGACCCGTTAATTGTTATAGGCATAATTAAATAATTGTCCAGTACTCTCCATCGCCAATCGTTACCGTGACGCTGGAATTAATAGTTACAGGACCAAAGGTTCCTGCATTGTAACCGTTTGTTATTGTATAATCAGCAGTAACGGTTTGACCGTTCTCCCAGAATATTTTATCAGTACTACCACCTGTAGCACCTGCCGCTGCTGCAGCCCAAGTTAACGTCCCACTACCGTTTGTAGTAAGGACTTCATCTGCAGCACCATCATTTACAGGTAAAGTTAACGGGAAATCCGCATCACCTGTTGTTTGAGCCGGGCCTTTGAGTGAAACTGTTCCACCACCGGTATCGGCTTTTAGTTTAATTTCACTCATGGCTTAGGATTGTCAGATTTAACTTTGTCAACGGCTTCGACCCACTTGTTAGTACCGTTCTTTTTGTCCCAATATATCTGATCTAATTGTTCACCTACACTAGGATAAGCAAACTGTCTATTCCTTGAATAAGCAGTCTTCTCTAATTCAGTCTGAGCTGCATTCTTAGCAGCTATTTCATCAGAAGTTAAATCTACTACAGTTTTTTCACCTGTTTGTAAGTTATGTATTTCTTTTTTCATAGTTAAGTCCAGGTGTAAAGTTTGTATTCACCACCAGCATCGAAGTTATCGCTACCAGTCCAGCCAATTTGTATTTGAGTTAATTCTCCACTTAAGGTTTTTAGTCCATTAAAACCAAATCTATAACCACCTGTTGAGGCTGCTGAGAAAGCTTCGCAATACCATTCATGATCGGAGTCGTCCATTTTATACAATCTCATTACACCTCTCATTATATAACCAGCTGCAGATGGTCCCATAAATTGAAAACCATCACTTTGATCAGCACCAGATGCTGTATTACTTGGTCCAGTGAACCAACCAGTATTGGTATAACCACTAGTTTCAAATCCTCCTGAATCACCTAAAGTCCATATAACGTTTTGGTTACCATTATTTGCTGTATTTCCATGACTTAAACCTTTAAAATACATTTCTAATCGCTTAGCACCTGAAGCAATACCAGTAATATCTACAGTAGTAGCACCATCAGTTATAGCGGTCCAGTTAGTTTGTCCTGTTATTGATAATATAGGACTAGATACTGTTGCCCACTCCATACCATTACTGGTATATTTCAGATATTTATCAGTACCACTAGGTGCTGCGTGTATATCTAGTTTAGCTTCTGTTATTGAGTCATCTGCTATAGATGTATCAACAGTTGCCCATGTTAAACCACCTGTATTAGCAGATTTTTGTAGAAACTGACCATTAGACCCAGCATTACTTACTTTAAGATCATCTTCTTCAATAGTATTTGAAATACCTGTGATAGTATTATTGCTACCGTCAATTGTAATTGCCATAATTAAACTACCGTAAGTGTTCTATTTGTAGGTACTGTAACAGTTGCACTGCTTCCAACAGTCATTGGACCTGGGAACATTGCATTGTTAGCTGCTGCTATTGTCCAGTTAGCAGTGATCTCAGCAGGGCATTCAAAGCCTTGTGCTTGTACTGCAAGAGTTGCTGTTTGGTTTCCTGTTAAAGCTAACGTCGATCCATCGAAAGTAAGATTAGCTTCTCCATTTAAACCTGCAGAACCGTCTGCTGTTATAACTCTATTATTAGCGTCATTAGCTATTGTAGCACCAGCTGCACCCCATTCAGGAGCCGTAGCGCCTGAGTTCATAATAAGCGCTTGACCAGCTGTACCTTTAGGTAATCTAGCTAATGTATCTGTACCACTAGAATATATTACATCACCTTGAACTAACGATATGTTTAACTTAGCTCCAGTAACAGAATCATCAGCTGGAGTTGTAGTATCAGGAGGTGTTCCCCATGTACCATCGTGTTTCAAGAATTGACCAGAACTTCCAGCTGCAGGAACGTGTTTACTATTACCTGTACCAGCGTTGTGATCGTATGCCCAATTAGACGAAATTGATTCAGCTGTTTGGCCGTCTACAGGAGTATCATCAATACCTCTTTGTGTATTGGTGTCAGTCGCTGCAATAGTAAGGTTATCGCCGCTTGGAGTTAATGTTATATTACTTCCAGCAACAATAGTTAGATCATCGTTACCGCTACCAGATCCTCCAGCTGTTAACCTAAGGATCGCATCATCACTAGAATCTTCCCATGTATGAGTATAGGTTGTATCAGTATCACTGCTAATTGTTTGCCAGGAACAAGTTCCATCACCATCTGCTCTAAGGTATTTAGTGTTAGCTTCGTTACCATTAGTAGTAGATTTAATTGCTGTACCTTCAGGCGAACCACTTGCTGCGGCTGCCCATGTAAGTCCACCAGCTGCACTAGATTTAGCTGTTAATACATAATCATTAGTTGGTGAATTATCTACTTTCAGGTTATCTTCATCTACCACCTCAGATGCAATTACTGTAGCTCCATCAGCTGTTGATGTTACTTCACCTGAGTGATTAGGGTGTACATAGGCATTAGCTGAGGTGGCTATACCATCTAACTTACTCTTAAGAGTATTAGTGAAATTGTTCTGAGTTAAGCCACCATCTCCTACACTGTAAGTCGTGTCATTATCTGCTGCCCATACTGCTGTACCTGATGAATCGTATTTCAGGAATTGCCCAGAAGCACCTCCTGTAGGTATATGTTTATTACCAGCACCTGTTGGGTGTACATAGTTATTGGCGCTTGTAGCTATACCATCTAACTTAGTATGATCTGCATCTGTAAATGCATTAGTATCTGATTCTGCTTCATAAGCTGCTTTGATCTCAGCTCCTGTTTGATCATCTTTTGCTGAAGCTTCAATACCATCTAATTTAGTACCATCAACTGATAAATCTCTACCATCAACAGTTTGTGATCCTGCCATGGTTATATTACCAGTCATCTGACCGCCAGTTTTACTTAGCAAGTCACTAGAACCTGCTACACCTGATTCCCAAGAACTACCATTATATACTTTAAGTCTTTTATCAGTACTATCATAGGCTAGATCACCTTCAGCAACTGCATTACCACCTCCATCAGTAGTAGGTGCAGAAGGGCTGAAATCATCTATTTGATACTTATCATTAAAGTTCTCTACAGAAGCAAGGTTATCTGCTACACTCTCTACATCACTAATTTTACCAGCAACTGTAGTTATATTAGAATTATTAGTAGCAACAGTTGTTACATTAGCTGAGTTACCTGCTACAGTTGTTACATTAGCTGCAATACCAGCAACAGTGCTTATATTGTTAACATTAGCAGTAGTAGCTAATGTATTCATATCGCTAACGACATCAGCTGTTGCAAGAGTATTCATGTCTGAGACTATATCAGCCGTGGCTAATGTATTCATATCAGACACAACATCAGCAGTACCAAGTAATGCTAAATCTGCAACGGCATCAGTTGTTCCAAGTCTACCTATTTCTGTAGATTTACCGGCAACTGTCGTTACATCACTTGCGATGCCAGCTACTGTTGTTACGTTACTAGCTATCCCAGCAACTGTAGTTACTTCTGAGGATTTAGGTGTAAGTCTGTGGAAAGTATAAGAAGGGTTTGCAGCGTATGCTGTATCACTTAATGCCTTCGTCTCTACAAGTACACCAAAACCAGCTGCTAATACAGTAGTACCACATCCAGTTATAGTTAAATCGTTAGATAGATTAGTTAGTGTTGAGGCTGGTATTGTTACTGTACCGCTACTAGGTGTGTAGGATGCTGTAAGTGTACCAACAGAAACTATAGTACCACCATCACTGTTTATATCAGGGTTAGTAGCAGGGAATTTAGATTCATCTACAATAGGTACAAAACCACCAACTTCATCTACTAAATTAACAACACGATTATCTACAGCTTTAGTTGTAGCAATAGAGGCATCATCAGAGACCCATGTTTCACTAGAAATTATTTCTTCTGTACTACCTATATTGTAGTATCTAGCATCAGAAGCTGCTGTTGTATAGTATGTAGTATCGTTTGCTGTATGACCTGTCTGTTCACTATTTGTAACTGATGCAGCATCTGCTAAATGAGAAGCTTTACCAGTTAGGTCACCTGTTACATTGCCTGTTACATTACCTGTTATATTACCTGTAACACCTGCAGGCGCTGAAACAGCTCCTGTTAAAGTAGATGTACCATCAACAGTTAGTGTCCCATCAATATTTAGATTATTATCAAAATCAACAGCACTTTGAGCATTTAATGTACCAACTATTACTGTATTACCATTGTCAGTATCTACAGTAAATTTATCATCACCAGCTTGATTCTCAATAGTGAATGTTTTGTTATCAGCATTGATGGTAACATTATCTTGGAATGTTGCTGCTCCATCTACATTTAAAGTAGAGCTTAAATCAGAAGCTCCTGTAACATCTAATGTACTATCAAGTGTAGTAGCTCCGGTTACATCAAATGTACCAGCTATATCTATATTAGTATCTAACTTAGCAGAAGTTACAGCATCGTCAACAATCTTACTTGTTACTACCCTATCCTGTGCTCCTGATAAAACAAGATCAAAGTTATTATTTAAGTCTGTAGCTCTTATAGAAGATCCTGCAGCAAATATTGCTTTAAGATTATCTACATCTGTATATCTATATATTCTAATCGTTTTACCTGCAGTGGGTGCGTTACCTGAAGTAAATTGAATTTCAGTGGCAGTTGGGAATGTGTATTTAGTTGATTGATCTTGAATAACGTTGTCAACAGTGACTTCGATTTCAGATTCTTTAAAATATGGAAATGTAAACGAATACTTGTGGGTGGCGGAGGCATTCGCAGAATATTCAATTTGAGGGTTTAGTGCCATTAGTTTTAATATTTAATACAAGCTAGTAATGCTATGTTTCTTGGCCTTGTTTCTGTTCCACCTGCTGCTGTAACTGTTACTGTATGGCTATGGTTTGCATTAACAGTAAGAGATCCAGTATCATTACTATCAACACCACTTGGTGTATTACCTGAATATTCACCAGTACCTTTACTAAAAATTCCTGAAGCTGTACCATTAGTGTTCCAAGTTTCAGAGATTTTAGCTGCAGTACCTGATAAATTAGAAGTAGTATCAGCAGAAGCTGAGTGTGTATGTTCTTTATATGCTTCAGCTTGACCGGTTCTAATACCTCTACCGTTATCAGTACCCTTACCGTCGTCGAAACCTCTTACGAATTCACCTCGTAAGTCGGGTAAATTAGCTCCTACTACAGCATACAGTGCAGAGAAATCAGCAGTAATACTTTGTGTAGTACCACTACCATTAGCTATTGAATCTCCATTAGCCTTTAAATAGCCTGCTGGGGCAGTTGAACCAGCATACCATATAACAGTACCAACAGGGTTACTATAGTTACTTACAATCGAAGCTAAGGTTGTTGAAGCTAGATGTTCTAAATCAATAGAACCGTTAACATATTGATCACTGTCTACGGAGTTAGCTTTTAAATGGACATTCTCTATACTATTATCTACATACTGATCAGTACCAACAGAGTTAGCAGACATATGAGCTAAGTCCACACTTGAGTTTGCTAGCTCATCACTATCTACACTATCTGTAGCTAGCATAGCTGCAGTAACTATACCAGTACCTGAAATATTCCAATCGTTAGCACTGTTTACAGTAATATGGTTTTTAGCTCCTGCTGTCAATGCTAAACCAGTACCTGCTGGTGTAGCGTTACTCTGAACTGTCCTTTCTTGTAAAGAGTAAAGAAGTTGATTTGCGTTATTGTTTAAATCTTGAGCTCGTATAGAAGATCCTGTATGGAAAGTAGCTTTAGTCCTATCTATATTTGTAAGTCTATATATTCTGATAGTGTTTGAACCAGAGCCTAAGACGCCATTTACAAAAGTAACAGTAGTACCAGATAATGTATAGTGAGTAGGTGTAGTTTTAGTAGTACCACCTAACTCAACATATACATCACCAGCTGTGAGGAAAGGAAATGTTACAGTGAAATTTTTATTTGAATCACCCGTTTGGGTATAAGTTACTTCAGTTACTGCCATAGTTATCTCGTTGGTATAAGGGGTAATTCATTAATTTTACCAAGTCTTTGATTTTGTACTTGTTTTTTTAAGTCATATTCACGCTGTCTGATACCAGATCTCATTGGTTCATCTAAAGTATTTTCTGCAAACTTTTTAGCTCTACTATACGCTATCCTAATTCTACTGAATATATCAGCATATTTAGCCGAATCTAATATTTCAGATGAAATTAAACCTCTTCTTTGAGCTTGGATAATATTAACAAAACCTTTATAAACTGTACCATCAGATGCTGTGTAAGTTAATCTATTAGCATCTCGGATTATTTTACGAAGCTCTTCACGATAAATACCTTGTTCACCAATCTTACTATTAATAGCTGTAATTTCATGGTTTTCTAATACAGCACCTCGCTGACTTAAATTCATAGTAGGTGAACTATTGAATTCAATATCAATTAAGAACTGACGTTCCTTACTTGGGGCATCATGGACCTTAATTGGACCCATATTAAATACTCTAGTAAACCAATTACTAGGCTTACCTACTGGTTTACCGTCTATAGGATCTACTAAAGCAGGTAAAGCACGATTAGGATCAACAGCATCTAACCAAGCATTCCTATTCCGTAAGTTCTCATCCAACTCAGCACGTATTTGACGTAATCCAGGGTACATTAACTTACCAAATTCATTCCTTAAACTACCTAATGGTACTGTATTATTTAAGAAACTACCTAAGAAACGACTAGCGGCTGCGCCATTACCTTGTAATACGTCATGTAGTGGTTCTAATTGAGATAATATAGATCTATTAGTAACAGCAGATCCTAGTAGGAACATTAGTTTATTATATAAATCTTCTTGCATACTTGTACTTAGACTATCAAAGTTATCTACAACATCAATAGTAAGAGCTAACCAATCACCTAACGGACCCATCCATTCATAACTAACTACTTTATCAGTACCAGGTGCTTTACAAGTTTTAGGTTTCCATCCACTTCTTAACCTTTGTCGTTGAACAGCTTTATCATAGTGACCTGTACCAGTACATCTATCATCAACCGCAGCAAAACCTGCCATAGTAATGAATAAACTTCCTATAGCTGCTTTACCCTTAGTCTCATGACGTAACCTTTCAAAGGTTTCCATATAGAATTGATCTATTGGCCGCCCTTTATTTCTTAAGAATGAGATAATCTCATCATTTGAAAAATCAGAGATACCTTTCCTACCAAATGGGCCCCAAAGTTGTTGATAATCAGCAGATAGTATACCAGCTGGGCTCCACTTACCAAACGTATCTATAACGTTTGCAGTAGTACGAGGGAACCAGATGAAAGATCTTGCAGCAGGGAAGCGTTTAATGAAATTATTCATCCCCTCTACAACAGGTGAGTCAGCATTTAAAGCTATCTCACTAGTAATGGCATCAACTGAATCATTACTAATCATTCCATTCTTATCAAACCAGCTATTATATATTTCTTCAGAAGCAGCTTTTAAGTTTTTATCTGTAAGCTCCTCACCTGATTGTACGATTTTATTAATAGCTGCATACTTAGCTTCTGTATTAGCAACAACTGACTTAGCGAAACCGTCAAGTGCAGTCATTGAATTACTACCAAGTCTAAGCGCAGGGTCCATTGCTAAAGCTTCTAAATCTTCAAAGACGCTTAGCATCATTCTACCACCTTCTTCCCCGTTCTCAGCAGCTGCATCTGCCCAAGCTCTTAAAGCCTCTAAACCTTTCTCAGTTTCAATTGCAACGTCTTGACGCATTACATAACTTACTTTCTTTGGATCAGTAGATGCTTTTCTAAAGACTAATCTCATATGCTCTGAAGCTTTTTGAAGTGTATCATCCAATGCAAAGAAAGCAGTCATACCTTTCTGAGCAGCTACATAATCACCTTCAAGTACAGCTCCGAATACAGTTGCAGTACCTCTACCAAGTAAACCTGTTAGGTTACCTGCACCAGCTCTAAACGGCGTACCGATTGCTGACAAAGCAGAGTTAAATAGATTAGCCCACCAAGTCTTCATAATAATAGAAGGTACTTCAGGGTTTCTATCATAGATAGCTTTCTTAAATACTCCTAAGTTATTAGCAGCCCACTCGTGTAATTTATATAATGAGTCTACATCACCATCAGTGAATTCGTTAGCAAGTAAGAATGGTTTAAGGAAGTTTGGATTCTCCGCTGAAATCTCTTTTAAAAGTTCAGTCCAAGCTTTAGCTTTAGGTATAATTTCTGTCAACCTATCACCAGTATCACCAAGTATTGCTTTAGCAGCTGCATCCATAACACGTGCGTCTCCTGTTTCAACAGCAGATTCCCAAGTGTTCATATGGGACAACATTGAATTAGCTTCGAAGTTGGCTAAACCTTTTTCAACTTGCAGTACTTCTAAACGGTCTGCCATAAGTTCAACAGTTCTGTGAATAGAAGCACCTTCTTCCATTAAACGAGCACCTTCAGCAAAGTCTGCTACCTGTCCTGCTTCAGATGTAACTAGATAAGCTCTTGCTTTATGTACATCTAAATCAAGCATCTGAGACTTCAAAGCTTTAACTGCTTGGCTGATACCTTTTTTACCAGCAAGCCTTAATGGAGAGCCTTCTACGGACCTCTTGAATTCATCTAGAAGTCCAATGATTTCATCAGGTGTAACTCTTGGGTGTAGTAGAGTAGCAGCTAAATTACGACCAGCTTCATCAATTAGTCTAGCACTGATACCTTTAGCTGAGCGAAGCTTCTTACTAAACTTACCAGCTTTTTTAACTTCTTCAGTTACCTGGCTAACAAGTGTTCTACGAGTTAAGTTTTCTAATTCTATACCTTCTTTCCTTGCAGCTTCACTCACTAAATTACCAAGCCTACCCCATCCAGATTGTATATTATTCTGGATTTGAGCAGCATCTGCCATAGCTCCTGGTACACCATCAGAATCTACAGTACGTACTAGTTTTTCACCTACATCATATTCATTCCAGTTAGGTGGTTCCATACCACGACTGATATAGTATTCAGATAGTTCTTGTAGAGCAGCTTCGTTTCTAGCAAAGTTTCTAAGTGCAACATCTTCTACAGGATTATCAGAGTATTTGATGGCGTCGAATTCATCTGTCGTCATCTCTTTGAGAGTTTGAGCACTTGTAGTACTATCACCAGTAGGTACGAATTGAGCTGTTTTTTGAACACTTTTACCAGCTTTAGTTAGATAAGCAACTCCCTCTACAATACTAGCAAATAATCCAAAGATTGCACCTTCATTAACATTCTTAGCACGTTTCTCCCCTGCTGAATCATCATCATTTGTAGCTACACTGTTTGGTATCCATTGGAATGTTTTTGGCCAATACTTCTTTAAAGTACCAGCTAAGTTATCATCCTTTTGGTTCTGTTCTGCTACATAATCTACTAATCCACCAGAACCTATATCGGCACCGAATCTAGCAAACCATGAAAAAGATCTAGAGTTACCTAAGCTTTGTAAGAATTTAGGAGCAGTTGCTGCAGCGTGTGCCTTAGCACCAGCTTTTAATATCATACCTCGTAAACCTAATGCAGGTATTACAAGTCCTGAGATATTACGTACAGCAGTATGCATATCGCTTTCATACTCTGGTAGTTTAGGTATGTCAAATGTATCACCTGCAGAAGCAAAGTTTATAGCATCTATAACAGTATCGCTTAGACCTACTATAGGTGCTGCACCACGGTATAAAGTACCCGGTAAATCTCTAGCAGTTTGTTCTACTACATCTGTAACAGCCCCTAATGCGCCTGGTCTGCGTTCAAAGTCTGGATCCCCAAGGTTTGGTCTTTCGCCTTCCGTAGAAGGCATTTGTTGCGTGTCAGATTCTATTGAAGTATCCGTGGGTACTTCTCGATCTGAATTCGGTTTAGTCCTCTCTAATGCAGCATCTATATCTGCTTCAGAATAACCCGAAAAGTCTAATTCATCCATAGTTATTTATTGGGATTTTTAAGTAGCATCTGCTTTATTTCTGCATCACTTGCATCTGGATACTGAGCTCTTAAACTTAGGACTCTCTCGTCTAATTTATAATTAGAACCTAAGCTGGACATTTTAGATGACTTTGCTTTAGTATCAGCAGCATCCCTTTTATCAGCCTCTGGTTGGAAGAATTTTTCAGTTTCTAAAATACTTTTCCAGTCATTGTTGGTCAAACCTCTCAGGCCCATTGAGTTAAGTTTCGCTTTGAGGGTTGGTGTTAGAGGATTCTTAGAATTTGGGGTCAACCTTGTTATAGACTGATAAACTGTTCTATCTACTGTGGGCAGCGTTCGAGCATTATCACCTGTTAAATATTCTTGTAAGTTATAAAACTCGCGCAGTGCTTTTTGATCAGGCGTAGATCCTTCACTCTTCTTAGCAATTAAAGCTTCTGTTTGTTGTTGAATTAATTCACTAGCTGGTATACCTAAAATCTCTGCTTTTAATAAAATATCAGGGGGCCACCTAAATGTATCTCGTTTAACCGAACCATCATCCTCCCAGTTCTCATTTCGTGTCCAAAAAGCTACCAATTCTGCTTCGTTTAATACTGATTCAGAAGTTTGAAGTATCGCCTTTAATGGTGTACCTTGTTTAACCAATCTTTTTATATTACCTAATTCAGCTATAGTAGTTTCTTTAGTACTACCACGCTCACCTTCTTGTTTAGCTGCCTTCTCAATTTCTAAAACAGGGAACTCACCTTCTGCAGTAAAAGCTAAAGGTCCAGTAATCTGACCCTTATCCTGGATCAGCCCGAAACCTAGTAAAGTTAATTTCTGATTTGTTCTATCGTTTACCTGCTCTGCTAAACTTGTATCCCATAAAGGTGTGTTGTTCTCAATCGCTTCTGCCAATACTTGACTAATAACAGCATCTCTTGTGTGTGATATTAAAGTTATAGCTTGGGCAGGAGATCCTGAAAGCTTTTCCCCTGGAATTATTGTTATTGAAGTCTTATCTTTAAGCAAAGTTTGTGCATATGCATCAGAATTATTATCACCAAAACCGTGTATTTTTCTAAGCTTTTTTAATTCGTCTAAATTAGCCTTTATCGGCTGCTGTATAGTAGGATTAGTCGTATTTTGTAATGCATTTTCAATAGTCCTGACCCTACCTGATGATAAAGCTTTCTCTCCTAATTCCTTCTCAACAGTAATTAATCCAGGATTTGCATTTTTTAGATTTATCAATGCTACATAATTCGCATCCGTTTCTTTACCACCTTTATTTAGAAAATCTAAAGCGGCTGCCTCAGCATCAGCGGCAGAACCTCCATTTCTTCTTGCATCTAAAGCTAGTAAAAGGTTTTGATCTCTTTGTGCGTTAGCTAAATTTACTCTTAAATTAGCACCTGCAGTCCAATTTCTTTCTAATGACTGCCTCCGCTCTCGCCCTATAGCCTCACCAAAAGTTTTACCTGCTGGATGATCTACTGGTTGCTGAAGTAAATTCGGGACGTTAAGAAAATTACCATCAGTATTTTGTGATAATTCGTTAATACTGCCTAGATAATGATCTAAAGATTGTTGTAGTGCAGTATACGTTGTCCCATCGGCACGTGCTATATCTGTATAATTACTTGCATTAATCTGAGCTTCTTGTAAAACAAACTGACCTATAGTTTGGTTATCGACTTGACTATAAGCAGCAGCTCGTTCTTTAAAGAGCTGAGTTTTAGCTGTAAGTGAATTAGAGATAGAACCAGCTTGACGAACATTCTTAGCTGTAGAAGACTGTCTACCTAATTCATTTAATACAGTATCGGCTAATAAGCCTTGACTGTTTTGATAAGGTTCTAATTGATCTAATTGCCAATTATTGAAAGCAACTTGTTGATCTCTTTCAGTTAATTTTTCCCAGCGTCTCTGTTCTTCAGGGTTATTTTGAAGATATACACCGTGTGCTTGCTTTGTTAACCCTCCTGCAACTTCTATAGCAACTAATTCTGTATTTATAAGCTGTTGTCGTGGACTTAAACTTAGATAATAATCTCTTAATTGACTCTGATCTGGATGGTAGAATGTTTGGTTAATAAACTTTTCATACTCAGCACCTTCAAGTTTTGCAACCTTGTTCTCCTTCTTGTATTTTTCTGCTGCATCTTTTAAACCCAGTTCTATTGACTTTTCGTTATAGTCTCCACCATCGGTAGACCAAACCTTGACCTGATCGTCATTTTGGCTGTTTATATATTGAAGATTGTTCCTTCGATTTAGAAGTTCTTGTCTATCTTTCGTCTTTTGATTTGCAGCGTCTGTCTCCTCCTCTTGCTGCATTTTCCTAACAGTGCTGACAAATGTAGCAAGTGAACCTGAAAACTCTTTTAACCCTTCTGCAAATTTTATATCAGATTCAGCAGCACGTACTTTTACTTGTTCATCTCTTCTTGCAACCCATTGTTTTAAATTGGTTGCACGATCTGTCTGAACTGCTTTCACGTGCTTAGCCATTGGTGTATGGAAATCAACGGGCCCTAATTCTATTATTCTATTGGTCATGCTGGTACCTCCTTAAAGTCCACATCTATTAGGTCATACTTTACACCAAGCTTACCGTTTGGTAATGTTGTTACGGCTTCTGGTTTGATTTGTTGTACTTCTTCAGCTACCACACCAATATATTTACGAGAGTCACCTTTATAATTAAACTTATAAATGTTGTGACCAGCTTTACTTTGTCCTAATTTCTTTAAGTTGTCTTTAAGTTCTCTTGAACTTGCTATTACAGCAACACTTGTTGCAGTACCTAACACAGCACTACCCATTTTCATTGCATCCATCCAGGCAGCACGTCCTACATTCTGCATAACAGGTTTCGGCGGAGCCAGTTCTGGGCTTCTAACAACATTGTTATGAGCAAATGATTGCATATCTGATTGTCTCTTCATTGCAGCTGCTTTACTTCCCTCTCTATCAAGGTCTCTCTTAGCATGTTGAAGGTTATAAGCTCTACGAGATGCTTGTTTTAAATATTGACCTAACTCTACTGCACGTATTCTTTCAGCTGATCTACCAGTTTGACCGGCAGCAGCCATAGAAGCACCTACATTTTGTTGATTAAATTTGACCCAATCAGCTTCATTCTCTTGCATAGCTTGACCGATTAGATCTCTATATTTTTCTTGGATTTCTGCATACGCATTACCAAGTCCAACATGACCAGCTTGTAATGTTTGTTCATGCTGTATTCTTTCTAACTGAATCAACCCACGTTGTTCCTTCCAGTTAGCTTCACGAACCTTGAGTTGATGTTCGTAATTTTTTCTGGCTGCTTTGTTAGCATTCCTGGCATCTTCTCCTAGGCACACGGCAAAACTCGATAAAGGATAATTGATTAGGGCCGTGAGAAATTTCTCTCAAAAATTTAAAGCCCATAAATTTGAGTAGTTTTAAGTGGACGGTGTTTCGTTTATCAACGATGTTCCAAAGCAATGGTTCTGTTCTACTCTCAACAAAACGTTTAGCTTCTCTTGCAAAGGTTATAGGGTATTCATGAATAGCTGGTGTGCATATCATCCATATGATACCACCATCATCTACTCCGGCCAATCCGGCAGTCTTGCCGTTAGGCACTTCAAACCATACCCCATTGCCTTTGTAAGCAGCCTTAACTAGTACATCCATAGGATCTAGCCCCCAGCCCTCTTCGATCTCTCTACGGTCATCTGGGCGGAGATTAGAGGCCACCTCTTTGGCAGCCTCAATTGTAATAGGATGTACGTATTGATCTAATTTAGACACGTTGGTAGAATTTAGGGGTGTATTCACCTTCCCACGTCATTGAATATAATGTGGCAGGTGATGGATGTGTAGATTTAAGGGTGATCTTTACATTAGTATTCTTCTCATAGATAGGTAGGGTAGCTTTAGTATCTTGTGTAAATTGAACACGATTAGAAATATATTTATCAGCTAATAAAGATTCGTATAACTGTTTATAGGTAGGTTTACCTACTCTATCTAATACAGTTTCATAGACACCTAACGGTCCAAAGCTGAACTTAAGCCTATGTACTACAAGAGATCCTTGTACCTCTGATCTGAAATTCTCACCAACTTGTCGTTGATAGTAAACAGTTGGGAACTTAACTTCCATATCATATAGGTAACCAAGTATTAAATTACCAGCAGGCTTTACATCATCTAACGGTGCGGAGCCTACTCCTATATTAGCATCCTGTAGTCCTTGAGGGTCATAGTATTCCCAGTTACCTGTAAGCCTAACCTTAGTACCATTACTAACTGTATAGGCTTTCTCAACCATACCCATGAATGTCTTATCTGAACCAGTTGGATTATAAATCACTGCCAATTGGGCATCAGTATTATTGAAACCTGTAGGCAAATTAAATTGAGTATAATTACCACTGATATTATAGGTCAAATCTGTATGAGGAACAAGGGTAGCATTATCTAAATGTATTCTATAATCAATATCATCGTCAGCATCTGTTGTACCTAAATCATCCGTTATATAATTACTAGAATCATCTAACTTAATGGAGAATTTTTGTAGCACATCTTTACTGTTATTACGTATTACTGCGTATAAAGCGTCATCTAGCATTGCTAAATGTTGCACTTCACCACTAACCTTCCATCTAAACCAAGCATTCTGTAGTCGTTTCTCGATTGAGGAGAAGTAACGGTATCCGAATATTTCAGTCTTACCTTTCTCCGCAAAGAATATAGTGGAATTCTCTCTAGAGTTAGCTATTGTAGTAATACCTTTAGGGAATAATCTTGAAACAATTTTAGTTTGTTCTAAGACATCTGGTTGACCTTCCCTTACAACACCTGCCATTTCAAAGAAACGGGTATTTTTACCAGCGTTATCTAAGAATCCTACTGTCGTACCTAACGATATAGGGTTAGTATTAAAGTTAAAGTTATATGTTGATAAAGCATTAATCTTAGCAGTCTGAGGACTCAAAATATCAGAGTCCGTAGTTAGCATAAACTGTTGGTTTTTGGTGAATAAAAGTAAACCAGCATTAACTTGGATACCATCATAGACGATAGCAGGGTATTCAGAGCTACATGATATATCGATAGCGTCATCATCTGTAAATATGATAGCGCTCTTAGGCCAGAAGTTAAAGAAGTCACCTGGTTTAGACATGATGACATTCTCATCACTTAATAATACGAATCTATTTCTAAAGAATAGCATCTTATTAATTGTTTGACCAATGAAGCTAGGCTCTGGTGCAGTTGTAGAATCCCCTACAGGGCAAAGCTCCCATGCAATTTGACTAACTGTAAATTCAGTTGCAGAAGTTCGTGCCATTTGAATAGGCATAGTTTCTGCTGCAAACTGGTGCTTCCTTCCAGGCTCTGGGCACTCTTCCCATACACCTTCACCATCTCTATCATTATTACCAAAGAATTTTACATAATAATCATCTTCAGCAGCTTCTCCATTAGCAACTTTAACTACATAACCATGCTTACACTGACTAGGTAAATCAGCAACATCATTTACTTTATCTGTAAAGACATTCATTAAGTCATTAGCAGGTGTATTTATATTAAATGTCCCTGATGTACGTTTAATATATAAACCATTACCTACCTGTTCGACAGTAGCACCAGTAGTAGTACCGAATGTATCTGCCATTATACGGGAACGTAAATCACCTAGAATACTATCAGCTGTTACTGTAGTCTCGTTGTCGAATGGTGTTGGGTTAGGTCTTATCAAACCTAAGTTTGCTTGTACAATAGATTCAGTATGCTTAGTAACTGTTATTTTATACTTCGCCCTGGCCATCCAGAACTCAAACCAATCACCTGTTCGCCAACCTTCACCACCATATAGTAAATCGTGGGTTGTTGTGTAACGACACCAGTATGCAGGATCTCCTGAACCACCTTCAGATACAGGCTGGCCAGTTGTAGTTAATCTAATAGCTAAATTCTTTCTATCACCAGCACTACCTCCATTAGCGTTTACACTTATACTCCAGTTCTCACCATTAGCATCATGTACAGTACTTGAATCGGGCCTAGAACCATGATTTATTGTAGCGATTTGTGTTTTTACACAAGGGCATAAAGCGTCATTATTTTGGCCAGCACTATCATCACACTTATTACCATGTCCTGGGTAACCACTAGGCAATGCTCCATTCGAATCACACATATTATTACTATCAATCTGCCTTTCTACATTAATTTCAGTTGCTTGGTAAAACGATTCAGTACCAGTAGTATCATATATATTTATACCATAATTACTAGCATAAGCAATCTTCCTTAGTTCAATAAACGCTTGATGTGGTTTTGGATCAGTAGTTGCAGACGACATTGCTGTTGTCTTAGTACGATTAGTTAAATAAGTATAATCATTAAGGGTTAACGTTTGTATATCTGCATCATTAGTATGTTTTAAATAGTTAAACAAAGCTGTAGATTGGGATGAAGTATAAGTAACAGTCATTTCATAACCATCACTACACCTCCACATTCTTATCTTACCATCATCAGCATGACCAGATCTACGTATTACTTGTCCTACATACTGTTCGTTTTCATCTCTATAATAGTGAAACCATCTCCCTGTTGTGTAAGAGTTAAGACTCCCGTCACTTAAAGATTTAACTAATTTCCCACCAGGACGTTTCATCAAACCTTCAGTAACATCTGGTAATATGTTTAATGCGTCTGTAACTTGTCCTGGTAATTTTAATTCATCAGGCTGTTGTGATATACCACCACTATACGAACCTATTGTTTGTGTGATAGTTGACATCAGCGTCTCAATGTATGATAAGGTTTGTAAGAATGGTAAATAGTATCGTCTGGCTGACCGAAGAATGAATGGTCACCTTGCTGGCATTCATACTCCATGCAATTAGCTCGTGAATACTGCTCTTGAATTTGTAATAGCTGTACCAATTGTGGGTTTGATACCAATTGTGTTGCTGCTCTAACTGCTGCACGATATGTAATATACCGTTTAAATGCCATAGGTAGGTCTTCATAAGGCCAAAGGTAAGTGATATCTAAACTTAGATCTCCTGTAAATACATCTGTATGGTTTATTGTATCATATAATCTACCATTACGTCTAACAAGATCTCTAGTTTTATTAACAGAATCATCGTGTAAATCATAACGTATGACGTTAGCTGGTATACTTATAAACCCATTAGAGTCAGGCGATTTAATAACATGCCTTTCAATATTAAATATCCAACCTTCACTCTGTACATCCTTATTAACTTCTGTTAGTAAATTGTAAATAAACGATACTTCAGGGTTAGCATAAGTATTATACACTTCCTTCTCCCTATAAATACGAATACTTACACCATTAGCTGGGGTTGAATCAAAGGTTACAGTGTTACCAGATATAGACCAAGCTGTTGTAAGTACACCATCTTTTGTTATTTTTAATTCACTATCTGTAGTTCTAGTAAGGTCTGCTACAGAGTATGCAGCAAGGCTGCCGTTCCCAGTATATTTTACTTCGCCTGTTATTTCTGTTACCAAACCGAGAGTAGTTACTGGTGCCTGACCAATAGCTCCCAGTATTGAATTCACTGCGGATAGTTCTGTATCGGTGTCAATAGTAGTTGGAGCTGTCATAGGTATAAATTTTTGTGAATAAAAAAAAGGAGGTGGTGAGCCTCCTTGTATGTAAATAGATTAAGTACCAACAAACTTGGCTGGTTTTGTAGCTGTTCCAGCGAACAGTTCTACAGCAGCAGCTGGGTTTAGAGGTGCGGCTCCCATAGCCAAACGTCCTAGAATGACATCGCCCTGATAAATCACGGATACATCACCAGAAGTTGTTTGGACTTGAGGTCCAATTGCCTCAACGCAACCAACAGCTTCTTTCTGGAAGATCAATCCGCAAGAGTTTGCGAATTCAGCAGCAGTACCGTATTCGTTAACGGTCTTCTGTCCAGAAGGAGTTGTAGCTCCGTCTGCATCAAGCATGTTGTCACCAATAAATGAACCTGTGTTACCAGGATCAGTTGTTCCAGGTACTGTTGCACCTGCAGTTCCACCATACTTAACACCATTGGCTCCGAACCAAGGAATATTCATTGACTTGTAGATCTTGATTCCGGCAATCGAGATGATTCCGTTACCAGATTGTAGTCCACTTCCTTGCTCGTCACGGTTAATCAAACCATTAGTGCTAACAGCTTGTATCAATTCGTAGTATTGTCTTGGAGACAAGACGGCTACACGTCCCTCACCACTGACTCCCTTCTCATCTAGTGCAGCTGCAGCATCATAGAATGCGTTCACTATGAAAGTAGAGTTGTAAGCGTCAGAAGCTTGAGCGTTTGTACCTACACGTATTTGTGTTCCGCCTGGCTCTTCAAAGTTAGTAGCAGTTACTGGGCTTTGAAGACGTGCAGCGTTAGATACAGCACGGAAGATACGACGGTCATAGTTCTCAGCGAGAGCATAACCAATCTTACGTGAAATCTCACCCCTTAAATCGTAGTGGGCAAGTGTTTCATCTAGCTCATATACAAAAGCTGAACTGATCAAGAGGTCATCACACTCGATGGTAACCTCTGATACTG